>Ga0182018_10000265_pt1 | contig 69205 bp, 52 predicted proteins | sample 812P2MmetaG_FD_120490 | JGI IMG/M metagenome (GOLD analysis project Ga0182018, IMG submission 120490) | Permafrost microbial communities from Stordalen Mire, Sweden - 812P2M metaG | ecosystem: Environmental > Terrestrial > Soil > Wetlands > Permafrost | place: Sweden: Stordalen | collected... | reverse complement strand
GACACCCTCTGGGAACAGGGTAGGTCTTCACTACAGCGGATTCCGGAGGCGGCTCGTGTCAGGGACTACGAGTTTGCCACGAAGATTCTGGAAACCGGGGTCGAATCGGCGAAGTTGGGCTAAGGAGTGTGAGGATGCATTGCCTCTCGCTCAATTCTACTGAAATGGAGCTCCCTGCTCCCATCTGATACTCCTTGTTGTCCTGAATCACATTCAACCTGGTCATGCCTGCGTTGCCTGCCAGCCCAACGGTGTGACCTTCGCCCAGTAACTCGGCCTTATTATTACCCAGTGTAAAGCGGCGAGCATCGCCCGTCAGTTTACTGATTTCGCTTCGGAGTTGCTTTTCGACACCCGCGGCATGCTGCAATTCGTTCTGTAGGCTGACAATCTTGGAGTTAAGTTCCGCCCGTGCCTTGGCGATATCGGCCTCGGACTTCTGGGCAGCTTCATCTGCCGCAACTTTCAGATCGGCTTGCGTCTTGACTGCCTCGGCCAACTTCTTCTGATTCGCGACATTTTCTGCCTCCGGCACCCTATTCCGATCAAAGACTTTGAGGCTTTCTCTAAGCTCCTCATTAACCGCCAATAAACCAGACGTGATTTCAGGTAGCCTGGCCTCGCTCACTGCCTTGTATGCCGCGAGTTCGTCCTGGGGAATGTCTTTGCCGCGGGTGTATCCGAATGAAAAAAGAGCCCAACCAGCGCCGATCAGTGCAGCCAAACATACAGCATTCCTGGTTACTGTAGTTCGGGTATCTCGCGGTAATACTTCGTTCCAATCCATTCGTGCCGTTCCTGGCTACGGCCACTAAAGCAGGTTGGAAAGGTTGCTTATCAGTATCATTTGGTGCACGCAATGGTCCGGCTTGCTCTCTCGTATGCAGTGTCCATACGAACAAAATGATATTGACATCCGCCCTTGGCACATCGTCCCCGATCGGCCTACAGCATCCTCTCATGCCAGCGTCGGAACTGCGCTCACCAAATCGTCGGAACCCCATACCTGGCAATCATACGATCATTTGTAACGATGGTCAGGTCGTTCCTCAGAACCGAGGCAATCAGCATTCGGTCCATCGGATCCTTGTGCAGATCTGGAAGCCGATTCGCTCGCTCGCAATCCTCCCATGAGAGAGGCAATATCCGATAACCCGCGTCGCCGAGCCAGGACGCGAAGTCACCGATGTAACTTTTCGGAACCGGTGCGGCCAGCTTGCCGAGACCGGCCTTGCGCGTGATCTCCCATACAGTAATGGGGGAAACGAAAACGTCACCTTCCTCCATGACGTCTCTGCCCGCCCTGGTCATGCCCACGCCACCTCGGCCATGATAAAAGATCAGAGCACAGGCATCCGCGACGAAGGTCAGACCGGCCATCCCTCTTCGCGCATTTCGTCATCGGTCATCGGTGCGAGAACCGCCTCGTCGAACGGCTCCGTCCAGCCCCAGTCACCGGCGACGCGCTTCACTTTCGTGGGCGCACCAACAATTCGCGCAACCGGTTTGCCGTGGCGGGTGATGGTGATTTCGGCACCAGCCTCAGCCTCGGTGACCAAGGCTGAAATGTGGGCTTTGGCCTCCGCGAGGGTCACGACCTTATTCATGACCAAATAATTGGTCATCTGCCCCGAAAAGTCAAGCCAGATCTACCTCGCCAGCGGCCGGTACTTGATCCGGTGCGGCTCCGTCGCGTCCGCCCCGAGTCTACGCCGCTTGTCCTCCTCGTACGCCTGGAAGTTGCCTTCGAACCATTCGACGTGGCTGTCGCCCTCAAACGCCAGGATGTGGGTCGCGAGCCGGTCGAGGAACCAGCGGTCATGAGTGATGATCACCACGCAGCCGGCGAATTCCGTCAGCGCCTCCTCCAACGCGCGCAGCGTATCGACGTCCAGGTCGTTGGTTGGTTCGTCCAGCAGAATGACGTTGTGTTCCTTCTTCAACATCTTCGCCAGGTGCACGCGGTTCCGCTCACCGCCCGACAGGATGCCGACTTTCTTTTGCTGATCCGAGCCTTTGAAATTAAACGCACCGACATAAGCCCGCGACTGGATCGCGCGCTTGCCCAGGTAAATGACCTCCTCGCCTTCGGAGATTTCCTGCCAGACGGTGCGGTCCGCATTGAGGCTGTCGCGCGACTGGTCGACGTAACCCAGTTTCACCGTGTCGCCGACCCGTAACGTTCCGCTATCGGGTTGTTCCTGACCGGTGATCATCCGGAACAACGTCGTCTTGCCGGCGCCGTTCGGACCGATCACGCCGACGATTCCTCCAGGCGGCAGCTTGAAGTTCAGATCGTCGATCAGCAGGTTGTTGCCGTAGGCTTTGCGTACCGCCTCGGCCTCGATCACGATATTGCCCAGTCGCGGGCCGGGGGGAATGACAATGTCCGCGACGCCGCCGGCCTGCTCCAGCGATTTCTGCTGCAGTTCTTCGTAACGCTGGATACGGGCGCGGTTCTTGGTCTGGCGCGCGCGCGGGGTGGACTGGATCCATTCCTGTTCCTGCGTCAGAGCACGCTGACGGGCGCTTTCCTCCTTTTCTTCCTGCTTCAGGCGCTTCAGCTTTTGCGCCAGCCAGGAGGTGTAGTTGCCCTCGAACGGATAGCCGCGACCGCGCTCGATCTCCAGAATCCAGTTGGTCACATTCTCCAGGAAGTAGCGGTCATGGGTCACGACCATGACGGTGCCGGCGTAGTCGTGCAGCGTCTTCTCCAGCCAGGCGACGCTTTCGGCGTCGAGATGGTTGGTCGGTTCGTCCAGCAGCAGCAAATCGGGTTTTTCCAGCAGCAGCTTGCACAGCGCGACACGCCGCCGCTCCCCGCCCGACAGCGTGGCGACGGGCGAATCGGCCGGCGGGCAACGCAGCGCGTCGAGCGCGATGTCGACGCGGCGGTCGAGTTCCCAGCCGTCCTGGCTGTCGATTGTCTCCTGTAGGTCGCCTTGTTCGGTCAGCAGGTTGGCCATTTCCGCGTCGCTCATCGGCTCGGCGAATTTGTTGGAAATTTCATTGAACCGGTCGAGCGCGGCCTTGAGTTTGGTGAACGCCGCTTCGACGTTCTCGCCCACGGTTTTGTCCGGATCGAGATGCGGTTCCTGCGAGAGGTAGCCTACCGTCGCGCCGGGCGCGGCCCAGGCCTCGCCGCCAAACTCGGTTTCGATGCCGGCCATGATTTTCATCAGGGTGGATTTGCCGGCGCCGTTGACGCCGAGCACGCCAATTTTGACCCCCGGCAGGAACGACAAGGTAATGCCTTTGAAGACCTCGCGTCCGCCGGGGAACGCCTTGGTCAGGTCTTTCATCACATAGACGTACTGGTAAGCGGCCATAACTACTGAATTCCCAGGATTTTGAAGTGTCGCCGCCGAGCGGCGCGTTGCTCAGACCTTACAGGGCTTTCCCCGCCTCGGCATCACCCCTCAGACTATATTTACGGTAGAGGAATGAACTCGTGCTCGTCGCCGGGCACCTTGCCAAAGCGTCCGGCCTGCCAATCGGCCTTCGCCTGCTCGATCCGTTCGCGGGAGGAGGAAACGAAGTTCCAGAAGATAAAGCGTGGCCCATCCATCGCCGCGCCGCCCAGAAGCAGGAGCCGTGCGCCCTGGGGGCCGGCGCGCAGCACCAACTGATCGCCGGTGCGGAACAGCAGCATGCGTTCGCTGTCGAAGCGCGTACCGGCGACCTCGACCACGCCGCTCAGGACATAGGCACCGCGCTCTTCATGCTCCTCCGGCAACGGCAAGGCGGCGCCCGGGGAAAGCGCCACGTCGGCGTAAAACAGCGGCGAGGACACCGCGACCGGCGCCTTCAGGCCCCATCCGGTGCCGGCGATCAACCGAAGCCGCATCCCGCCGTCCTCCACCAACGGCAGCGTGGCCGAGGGATGGTGGACGAATGCCGGAACCGTTTCCTCCTGGGTTTTCGGCAGAGCGACCCAGGACTGGATACCGAACAGGCGGTTGGTATGCGCCCGCAGCGCCGGATCCGTCCGCTCGGAATGCGCGATCCCCCTTCCCGCCGTCATCCAGTTCACGTCCCCCGGGCGGATCGGTTGGGCGGAGCCAAGGCTGTCACGGTGCAAAATCTCGCCCTCGAACAAATACGTGACAGTGGACAGCCCAATATGGGGATGCGGGCGGACATCCAGCCCCTGCCCGCTCAGGAATTCACCGGGTCCCATTTGGTCGAAGAAAATGAACGGGCCAATCATCTGCCGCTCCCGTGCCGGAAGAGCGCGGTGCACCTCGAAACCGCCGACGTCATGGGCGCGCGGCAAAATAACGGTCTCCACGCCACCCGGCGGTGTCAAATTACTGTCGTTGCCGTCCATCTCGGGCCCCATCGCTTCGCGCGATGAAAGAATGGTCATCCAGGCCGGCGGCGACAACCGCGCGTTCTGAATTATTGGCCGCGACCAGCGTGCGATCGGCCCCTCGGTGGCGGCACCGGGGCACTTCGCGAAAAACTCCCGTGCGCTCCTGACATCGTCCGCGCCGGGAAACTTTCGCCTGGTCCGGCGTTGTCTTCCAAGGACAGCCCGGAGCGCCCCTCGTCATGCAACCTTTATCGCCCACGCGGCGCTGTCTTCTGGGAACCGCCGCCAGCCTGGGCATGTTGCCCGCCGTCGCGCGTTCGAGCCACGCCGCCGCGCCCCAGACACCGGACGCCCGGCCGCCGCCAACGCGGACGGAGACCGAATTGCAGATCAACGGCGAACGGCTCACCCTCGCGCTCCAGCCCAGTACGACTTTGCTCGATGCATTGCGCGAGCAGACCGCGCTCCAGGGCACCAAAAAAGGCTGCGACTTCGGTGCGTGCGGGGCCTGCACGGTGCATGTCGACGGCCAGCGCGTGCTGGCCTGCCTGACGCTGGCGAAACGCTGCGAAGGCAAAGCCATCAGGACGATCGAAGGCCTCGCCAATGGCGACACGCTGCATCCCGTGCAGGCCGCGTTCGTCGCACATGACGGCATGCAGTGTGGCTACTGCACGCCCGGCCAGATCATGTCGGCCGTCGCGCTGATCCAGGAAGGCCACGCCCACGATGACAACGAGATCCGCGAGTGGATGAGCGGCAATATTTGCCGCTGCGGCGCTTATCCGAACATCGTCGCGGCGATCCGCGAGGCCGCCTCTGGCGGCAAGGCGGGCTGAGCCATGCAGGACTTCATTTTGCTCCAGCCGAAAGGCATCTCTGAAGCCGTCGCCACCTGGCGCGAGGGCGATTGCTTCATCGCCGGCGGCACCGATCTTCTGCAACTGATGAAAAGCGGCGTCACGGCGCCAACGCGGGTGATCGACCTCAGCCCCCTGCATCCCCGCCGCATCGCCGTCACCGACGGCCGGCTTGAACTGGGCGCACTGTGCACGATGGCGGAGACAGCGGCGCATCCCGACGTCAGAAACGAGTTTCCCGCGATCTCAATGGCGTTGCTGCAGTCTGCCTCGCCGCAGGTGCGCAACATGGGAACGGTGGGCGGCAATCTGCTGCAACGGACTCGCTGCGGCTATTTTCGCGACACCGGATTTCCCTGCGACAAGCGGCAGCCGGGTTCCGGCTGTCCGGCACTGCATGGCGACAATCGGGAACTGGCGATTTTTGGCGGCGGTACACGCTGCATCGCCACACACCCGTCGGATCTGCCGGTGGCATTGATGGCGCTCGACGCCGAGCTCGATCTGGTCGAGCCTGGCGGCAAAGCGCGCCGTCTGAAACTGGCGAAATTCTATCGTTTGCCTGGCGAAACGCCACACATCGAGACAGTGCTGCGGCCGGGCGAGGTGATCGCCAAGGTGCATGTGCCGGCTTCCGCGGTTGCACGAAATTCTACCTATGTAAAAGTTCGTGACCGCGCCAGTTTCAGTTTCGCGCTGGTGTCGGCGGCGGTGGGGCTGGATGTCGCGAATGGTTCGATCCGCGACGCGCGAGTGGCGCTTGGCGGCGTGGCGCCGATGCCCTGGCGGTTGCCGCGGGTGGAAGACGCCTTGCGCGGCCAACGCCTGACCGGCGACGTGCTGGATGCCGCCGCCGCGCGTGCCGGCGACGGCGCTACCGGCGCCGGCCACAACAATTTCAAGATCGAACTGGCACGCCGGACGGTGGCTCGCGCTCTGCACACCGTCGCCGAGCGGGAGACCCTGTGATGATGAACGTCGGACAGAGCCTCGACCGTCAGGACGCCCGCCGCAAGGTCCTGGGGCAGGCGACTTACGCCGCCGAGTTCAGGATGCCGAACCTGGCGCGCGCGGTGCTGGTGCAAAGTACTGTCGCGGCGGGCAGGATCGCGGCGATCGACACACGGGCGGCGCGCGGGATGCCGGGTGTGCTGGCGGTCATCACCAGCGACAACGCGGATAAGTTGCGCGTGGGTGGTGACGTCCAGCAGGCGGTCGCGTTTCCGCTGCTGCAAAGTAACGATATTCTGTACAATGGCCAGCATATCGCGGTCGTGGTCGCCGAGACGCTGCAACGGGCTCAGGCCGCCGCCGAAAAGGTCTCGGCACGCTATCAGGCGGCGGAGGGCGTGACGGCGATGGATGGCGTGCTCGATCAGGCTTACACGCCGAAGCATTTCGACAACGGCCGGAGCAAGCCGGACAGCAAAGTCGGCGATCCGGACGGCGCCATGACCGGCGCGGCGGCACGCATCGAAGCGACCTATACGACGCCGATCGAGCACCATAATCCGATGGAACCGCACGCCACGATCGCCGCCTGGCAAGGCGATAAGTTGACCGTGTGGACGGCGACGCAAGGCATCTCGGGCGCGCGGGAGACGTTGGCCGGCTTGTTCGGCCTGCCGGCGGAGAACGTTACCATCATCTGCCCATTCGTCGGTGGAGGATTTGGCTGCAAGGGCAATACGTGGCCGCACGTCGCGCTGACGGCGATGGCGGCGCGCCAGGTCAACCGTCCGGTGAAACTGGAACTCACCCGCCAACAGATGTTCACCTCCAATGGATACCGGCCTCGGACGATCCAGAAATTGACTCTGGCCGCGGACACCGGCGGCAAGCTGCTGGCGATCCGGCACGACGCGATTTCACAAATGTCGCGGCCGGAGATCGGCGAATTTACCGAGGCGGCGGCGAAAGTGAGCCGCATGCTGTACGCCTGCGACAACATATCGACAACGCATCGAGCTGTTAGCGTCAATCAGGGACTGCCGACCTATATGCGCGCGCCGGGGGAGGCGTCGGGCAACTTCGCGCTGGAATCCGCGATGGATGAACTGGCGGTGGCGCTGCGCATCGATCCTCTGGAGTTGCGGCTGCGCAATTATGCCGGTACCGACCCGACATCAGGCCAGAAATTCGCCAGCAAGGGCTTGCGCGAATGCTACCAGCGCGGCGCCGACGCGTTCGGTTGGAGCCGGCGCACGCCCGAACCCGGCTCGATGCGAGACGGCGGAATGCTGATCGGCATGGGCATGGCGACCTCAACCTATCCGACCAACCGGATGCCGGCCTCGGCCCGGGTCCGGCTGCTGCCCGACGGCACGGCGGAGGTCGCGTCCGGGACACAAGACCTGGGCACCGGCACCTACACGACCATGGCGCAGGTGGCCGGCGACGAACTGGGCTTGCCGGTGGAAAAGGTGCGGGTGGAGCTTGGCGACAGCCGGCTGCCGAAAGCTCCGGTGTCCGGCGGATCGATGACGACGGCCAGTGTGTTACCCGCGGTGCGGGATGCGGCCGCCAAAGCGCGGGAGCAAATCTTTGCCCTGGCGGCGGCGCGGGGTGGCGAGGCCTGGCGGAATGCCGCCGCCGGTGGCCTGAAACTGGAAGGCGGAATGATATCCGGACCGGCCGGCCAAATCGGCGTGGCCGATTTGATGGGCCGGGCAGGGATCCAATCCGTGGAGGCGGTCAGCGACACGAAACCTCTGGAAGCGGCGAGCCAATATTCGCGTCACGCGTTCGGCGCGCAGTTCGCCGAGGTGCGGATCGATCCGGACCTGCGCACGATCCGGGTCAGCCGGTTCGTCGGCGCGTTCGACTGCGGCCGGGTGATCAACGCGAAGACGGCGCGGAGCCAGTTGATCGGCGGCATCGTGTTCGGGATCGGGATGGCGCTGCTGGAGGAGACTCGCGTCGATCCGCGGTTCGGCCGGACCGTGAACAGCAATATCGCGGACTATCTGGTACCGGTGAACGCCGACGTGCCGGATATCCAGACGATCACGGTGGAGGCGCCCGATCTGATCACCACCCCGCTCGGGGTGAAGGGGATTGGCGAGCTACCGATGGTCGGGGTGGCCGCGGCGATCACCAATGCGGTATATCACGCGACCGGCGTGCGGGTGCGGGAACTACCGATTCGGCTGGATAAGCTGTTGGTGTAACGTCGGTCGCGGGCTTCAGATGCCGAGGATCCGCCGCCGGTGCAGCGTCACAATGCCAAGCGTGGCCAGGCCAAACAGCACGAAGGTGCCGGGCTCGGGAAGATCCGAGTCGTAAGCGACAAAGCCGTAGGTGTTGCCGTCGCTGGCGACATACATGCCGACGATCTGGTCGTTGTCATTGACGCCCAGGACCTCCGACGTGCCATCAGCGTTCGGGTCGTTGACCGTGATGAAGCCGACCCCTAACACATCGACGAATCCGTCGGTGACGCCGCCCCCGTCGATATAGTAGCCAACCACGTCACCCCTGGAATCGATGCCGGTCGCAACGGTCCCGTATGTGCCATTCGGGTCGTCCAACTGGGCGAGAGTTCCCGCGACATCGATGAATCCGTTCTGCAGACCCGACGTCCCATCGGTATAGGTTCCAACGACGGTGCCAGCGTCGTTGATGCCGAGCGCCTGGGTGGAGGTCGCCGACAAGTAGTTCACCGTCGTGCCACCGACGAAAGCATGCTGCGCGCCGGTGGTGTTGTCGTTGTAGTAGCCGACTGTCGTGCTGGAGTCATTGGTCGCGGACCCGTAAGTCGCACCGATGGATGCGGCGTTGGGATTGTTGAACCCCGTGTATGAGCCACCCGACGGGCCAGTAAAACCATGTACGCCCGCGTTCGCCGTGAGGTCGGTGTAATACCCGGTGATCAGCCCGGCATTATTGACACCGGAAGCCACGGTCGACGCCGAACTCGGCACGTCCACGGAGGTGTAGCTGCCGCCGGTCAGATAGAAGCCGTGCAGAACGGACCCAGAATCCTGGTACGAACCCACCACTTCGCCCGAATTGTTGATGCCGGACGCGATGAGGTAACCACCGGTGTCACTTGGGTCGTTGAGCGTGGTGAAGCCAACCGTCGCCTGTGCGACCGAGCCTCCCCCGATCAGAAGCGCGGCGGCTGCGATCAGCAGCGAACCTGATTTCATGGGCCTGATCCCTGTCCTTCTGATCTCCGGCTTCGCCGATTCCCGATATAGCACAATGCCCGGGTCGCTCTTTCGGTTCCACCAGCCTATCGCGGCGTACCCCTGATTTCGCATCATCTGCTTACTCCAAGGTTACAAGCCCCGCCCCGAGTTGGCCGCATCAGGAAAAATTAGTGCCCGTCAGCGGCGAAGTGACGTTGGTGAAGGTGATATGCGTGCCATCTGTCAGTACGATGTTCAGATTGCCGCTGTTATTGTTCTGCGACGCCACATCGGAGATGTTGTCCGCGCCATAGCCGGACAGGTGCAAATCGACCTGGTTGATATTGTTCAGGCCGGTCACGAACACGGACCCTCCCGCCGAGCCATCGATGAACGCGAACACGTTCTTGGTGGCGGACTGGCTGGCCACCACCGAAGAGGCGCCCCCGCTGCCGACAAACGTGTCCTGGGCGCCGGAGGCCGAACTGCCGGTCAGGGTTTCGTTGCCGCTGCCGGCATACAGGATCTGCGCGCCGGCACCCTTAGCGAACAACTGGTCGCCGCTGCCGCCGCCAATCAAGGTCGCCGCGCCGGAACCCGCCGTCAGACTGTTGTTGCCGCCGGAGCCGCCCTGAAAATAGTCCGGGCCGGTGCTCCCGGTGACAGTATCGCTACCCGTCCCACCATAGACCGTCGCGCCACCCGCCGTGGAAAGGAAGTTGAGCCTGCTGGCGCCCCCGTAGACGAGGTCCGTGCCGCTCGCGGTAACCGTCTCGGCACCGGTGGTGCCAGTTATGGTGTCGGTCCCGCTCGTGCTGACGGTGCTGTTGCCTGACCCGAGTAAGAGCGAATCGTGACCGACTCCCGTGCTGATCGTATCGTTGCCGCCGTTCAGCACTTTGACGGTGTCGGCGCCGTCGCCGAGATAGATATTCCAGGCGCCAGAACTGACTGATGATACGGTGAAATTGTCGTTTCCGTCCCCGGCGATCAGAGTGCCCGATCCGAGCGCGGGATTGAATGTCAAATTGCCGCTGCCCGCGATCACTTGCACGTTCGAGTCACCGGGCCCGGTGATGTTCGCGGTGGTCGTGGAGGCATCCACGATGTAGTCGTAACGAGTCGTCAAGGTCGTCGGGGTAGGAGCGGTCTCCACCCATTCCCCGGTCTTGCCAACCGGGATCGACGGCGGGGAGCCATAAGCGCTGGCTTCGGCGAGGACCGAACCACCAGCGATACCAGACTGAATGGCGGCGGCGACGTATTGGGCGAGCGACGCGTTCGCGCTCGAATTGAACGTGAGCGTGACCGTTGTGGAATGCGCGCTCTGCACCGTGACGGGTGTAGGCATACTGAGTGAGCTCCCCCTGGCGGACCATCGCTCCTGTGTGAAATTTGTGACACAGTCGCATGAGCCGCGCAAGGCCCGTTTGGTGAATAATTCAAGTCTGAATCGGCGCCGATTTCGCCCGTTTTGGCCCGTCGCGGAAGGCCGACGCCGGAATCCCGGGGATTTAAGACCGTATCGTTTGCAACATAAAGCTCCGAATAAAGCCCCGATTTCCGCGCCCCGGGCAGCGTTTGGGCCGCCTGACGCGAAACCTGGTCCGTCCCGCCAGGGCGACCTCTGATCCCCATTCGGGAACAATGCGCGGGCGGCGATAGCGCACCACCATGCCGCCGGCCATTTCGTCACATAACCCGGTTTTCATGAATTTTCGGCGACGTGACGGTAAGAATCGGCGGCTGGCAGGCGGCGATCAGGGTGGCTTCAAATGAAATCCACGCGTTCTCGCCGGGCGCGCCCGGCCCGGCTTACAACGCGACGGATCGCTCGAGGATTCGCAGGTAATTCGCCCGCGTGTAGGCCCCGCGATCGGCGCCACGCCGCCAACTCATCATCCCGCGGATCGCGTCGAGCCCGCCGATTTCGCGCGCCGCCACCCAATCGCGCAGTCCGTTCGCCAGCACCGCCATGTAGCCGACGTCGTGCCGCAACAGCGCCGAGGTCGTCATCACCACATCCGCCCCGGCCAACAGGTATTTCACGACGTCGGTGACCGAACTTACGCCGCCTGACGCGGCCAGCGACGCTTCGATCCGCCCCGACAGCATCGCGATCCACAACAGTGGCAATCGCATTTCATCGGGCTCACTCAGCGCCACCCGATCGACCAGTTTCAGTCGCAGAGTGTCGATATCCGGCTCCAGCAACCGATTGAACAAGACCAGACCAGAAGCGCCCTGGGCTGCGAGAGTCACCGCGAAGTGTCCGATCGAACTCAGAAATGGCGTCAGCTTGACCGAAACCGGGATCGAAACCGGCTGACAAACCGCCTGGACGATCTCGCTGTAGCGGGCTTCGACGTCACGCCCGGATTCCGTCAGATCGGCGGGCACGTGGTACATGTTGAGTTCCAAGGCCGCAGCTCCCGCCTGCTCAATCAGGCGCGCGTGGTCGATCCAGCCGGCGCGCGATGAGCCGTTCAGGCTGGCGACAACCGGAATGGCGACCGCCTCGGTCGCGCGCCGCACAAGGTCGAGGTAGCGGTCCGGACCGACGCCATAGGGGCCGCCGGCGACGGTGGGGAAGTAAGTACGCGCTTCCGGCGAACTATCCGCGAAGGCATCCATCCGGGTCGCCAGCGTTTCGGCTTCGGCCTCGATCTGCTCCTGGAACAAGGATGGCAGCACGACGGCGGCGGCACCCGCATCCTCCAGGCGGCGCAGATTATCGAGTTTGCGGTTCAGCGGCGACGCGGACGCGACCAGCGGATTGCGCAACGAAAGACCAAGCCATGTGGTGGCCAAAGAATTCATGAATTCACCTCCCGGTCATTGCCCAGGAACAACCAATGATTGGTCCCGCAACGGTTGCCGTGCGTCGGGATGGAACCTGGTGCCGGGCCGGCTCGCGAGTTCCTCGTATTGACGGTACTTTTCGTCGACCGCCGCCTGCGCCATGGCGAGCAAGGCATCCGCTTCCTCGGGCCGCGAATTGCCGAGCGAACTGTAGCGGAGTTCGTTGTAAGCATAGGACTTCAGCGGAATACGCGGGCGCGGGGAGTCCAGGCGGAACGGATTCTCGTCGACCGTCCGCATCATCGGATTGAAGCGGAACAGCGGCCAGTATCCGCTCGCGGCCGCCAGATCCTGCTGCTTCATGCCGAACCGCATGTCGATGCCGTGCGCGATGCAGTGGCTGTAGGCGAGGATCAGCGACGGTCCATTATAAGCCTCAGCCTCGCGAAACGCCTGCAGAGTATGTTGTGGGTTCGCACCCATCGCCACCTGGGCGACATAAACATTGCCATAGGCGATCGCCTGCAACGCGAGGTCCTTGCGCGCCGTCCGCTTGCCGGCGGCGGCGAATTTGGCCACCGCGGCCAGAGGAGTCGCCTTCGAAGCCTGGCCTCCGGTGTTGGAATAGACCTCGGTGTCCAGCACCAGCACGTTGACGTCGCGAGCGGAGGCCAACACGTGGTCCAGCCCGCCGTAACCGATATCGTAAGCCCAACCGTCCCCACCGACGATCCAGATGCTGCGGCGGACGAGGTGATCGACCACGGACAGCAGATCGAGCGCCAGCGGTTCCTTCATGCTCAGCAGCCTGGTCTTCAATCGCGCGACCCGGATGCGTTGGGCGCGAATTTCCGACTCCTGGATTTGCGGCGCTTTCGCGATCGAGTCAGCCAGTTCGCGTCCGACCTTGTCCGCGAGCCTCGCCAGCAGCGACAGCGCCAGTTCGAGATGCTTGTCGGCGGCGAGGCGGAAACCAAGGCCAAATTCGGCGTTATCCTCGAACAGCGAATTCGACCAGGCGGGCCCGCGCCCGTCCGCGTCCTTCATCCACGGCGTGACCGGCAGATTGCCTCCATAGATCGAGGAGCAACCCGTCGCGTTGGCGATCTGCGCCCGATCGCCGAACAACTGACTGAGCAGTTTCAAATACGGTGTTTCGCCGCAGCCGCCGCAGGCGCCGGAAAACGCGAACAGAGGCTCCAGGAACTGCACCCCGCGGACGTCGCCGAAATCAACCCGGGCGCGATCGTTCACTTTCAGGGTTTCGAAGAACGCGATGTTTTCGCGCTCCGCCGTCAGCAGTGGCGCTTTGCCGGTCAGGTTGATGGCTTTGACTCCGGCCTCGCGCGGGCTGGTTTCCGGGCAGGCTTCAACGCACAGGCCGCAACCGGTGCAATCCTCGACGTAGAATTGCAAGGTGAAGCGCGCTTCCGGATAGCCGCGGGCGTTGACCGGGGCGGATTTGAAAGTGTCCGGCGCGCCCTTCAGCCGGTCCTCGTTGAAGTATTTCGCGCGAATGACGCTGTGCGGACAGACGAAGCTGCATTGGCCGCACTGGACGCAGAGGTCCTCTCGCCACGCGGGGACGAGGTCGGAGATGTTGCGTTTTTCGTAAGCGGCGGTGCCGGACGGGAAGGTGCCATCGGCGGGAATCGCGCTGACCGGGATCTGGTCGCCCAGTCCGGCGAAGAGACGGGCGGTGACGTCGCGAACGAAGTCGGGGGCGCCGGCGGGGACCAGAGGTGGCATCTCGATCTCGCTGGTGACAGTCGCCGGGACCCGCACTTCATTGAGTTGGGCCAGGGTGCCGTCGACCGCGGCGAAGTTCTTGTCGATGATCGCCTGACCTTTTTGCTCGTAGGTCTTGCGGATGGCGTGCTTGATCCGGTCGATCGCCTCCTCGCGCGGCAATACGCCGGAGATGGCGAAGAAGCAGGTTTGCAGCACGGTGTTGGTGCGCGAGCCCAGGCCGACGTCACGCGCGACGCGGTTCGCGTCGATGACGAACAGGCGCAGTTTTCGATCGACGATGGTCTGCTGCATGGGACGCGGCAGGTGGTCCCAGATTTCATCGGCCGGATACGGCACGTTCAGCAGCACGGTGGCGCCAGGCGCGGCCACACTGAGAAGATCCTGCCGTTCCAGCGCACCGAACTGATGGCAGGCCACGAATCCGGCCTGGCTGATCAAGTATGGCGCGTGGATCGGTTCGGGCCCGAATCGTAAATGCGAGATCGTTTGCGCACCGGACTTGTGTGAGTCGTAAACGAAATAGCCTTGCGCGTAGAGGCCGGCATCCTCGGCGATGATTTTGACGCTGTTCTTGTTGGCGCCGACCGTCCCGTCGGCGCCAAGGCCATAGAACACCGCGCGGGTGACGTTGGCCTTTTCCGTGGTGAAACTTTCATCAACCGGCAGGCTGGTGTGGCTCACGTCGTCGATGATCCCGACGGTGAAATCGTTGCGCGGTTTCGCCTTCGTCAGTTCGTCGAACGCGGCTTTGGCCATCGCCGGGGTGAATTCCTTCGACGACAATCCGTAACGGCCGCCGATGACGTGCGGCATTGTCGCGCGCTCGCCGCGGGCGACGGCACCGGCCAGAGCGGTCACGATGTCCTGGAACAGCGGCTCACCGGTGCCGCCAGGTTCCTTGGTGCGGTCGAGCACCGCGATCCGGCGCACCGTGTCCGGCAGCGCCGCCAGCAAATGAGCGACCGAGAAGGGGCGAAACAGGTGTACGGTCAGGACGCCGACTTTTTCGCCAGTCGCGCGCAACGCCGCCGCCGCCGAGCGCGCTGTTTCGGTGCCGGAACCCATCAGGACCAGTACGCGGTCGGCGTCCGGGGCTCCGTCATAATCGAACAAATGATAGTGCCGCCCGGTCAACGCGGCGAAGCGCGCCATCGCCGCCTCGACGATCGAGGGCACACGCGCGTGGAACGGGTTGACCGCCTCCCGCGCCTGGAAAAACGTGTCCGGGTTCTGCGCGGTGCCGCGGATGAACGCGTGCTCGGGACTGAGGCCGCGGGCACGATGGGCGCGCACCAGATTGTCGTCGATCATCGAGCGCAAGTCCGCGTCGCTCAGCAGTTCCAGCGTGTTGAGTTCGTGCGAAGTCCGAAAACCGTCGAAGAAATGCAGGAACGGCACGCGGGATTCCAGAGTCGCGATTTGCGACAGCAAGGCAAAATCATGCGCCTCCTGCACCGACGCGGAACACAGCAGCGCGAAGCCGGTGGGTCGCGTGGTCATCACATCCGCGTGGTCGCCAAAAATCGATAACGCGGACGTCGCCAACGAGCGTGCGGCGACATGGAAGACGGTCGCGTTAAGTTCGCCGGCGATCTTGAACATGTTCGGCAGCATCAGCATCAGGCCCTGCGACGCCGTGAACGTCGTGGTCAGAGCCCCCGATTGCAGCGCGCCGTGCACAGCGCCGGCGGCCCCGCCCTCGGACTGCATTTCCTGCACGACCGGCAGGTTGCCCCAGATGTTCCTGACGCCATCGGCGACCCACTCGTCGGCGAGTTCCGCCATGGTGGAGGACGGCGTGATCGGAAAGATCGCGCAGACCTCATTCAGCCGGTAAGCGACATGAGCGACGGCGGTATTGCCGTCCATGGTGGTGCGGGTACTCATTTCGCGGTTGCTCCACGTTCGGGCACCATTTCCATGGCGTGACAGGGACACTGTTCGACGCAGACCGAGCAGCCGGTGCACAGGTCGAGATCGATCCGGTAACCAAGCGTCGGGCCGAGCCGGTTGATCGCGGTTTCCGGGCAGGCGGCGAAACAATTGTCGCACTCGAAACAATTGCCGCAGGACAGGCAGCGTTGCGCCTCGTGGCGCGCGGCTTTGGCGGTCAGACCCTGGACCACTTCCTCGAAACCGCTTATCCGGGCCGCCGCCGCGAGCGTTCGTTGCGAACTGGGATCGGCGTCGCTGTAGACCGGCAAACGCAGCATCGGAAACGTCACGATGGGCGCCTTGGGCGATGCGACGTAGGTTGTCTCACGCAACCAGGCGTCGATATGACGCGCCGCGCGCTTGCCGTGGCCGACCGAGATGGTGACGGATTTTTCCCCGGCGATCGCGTCGCCGCCGGCGAACAGGCCGGGATGGCCGGTCATCATGTTCGGACCGACAACGACCGAGCCGTCGGCGCCAAACGTCACACCCGGCACGTTACGAAGAAAGCCGCTGTCGGTGGCCTGGCCGAGGGCCAGCACGACGGCGTCGGCCGACAGAGTCTCGAATCGCCCGGTCGGTTGAGGCCTTCCATCGGCGTCGAGTTCCATCACCTCAACCGTCAGTTCTGCGCCGGAAATTTCCTTGATGGTGGTGAGCCATTTGATTTTGATGCCTTCTTCGATCGCCTCGTCGGCTTCGAAGTCATGCGCGGGCATGTGGGCGCGATCACGGCGATAGACGATCAGGGCCTCCGTCGCGCCGAGGCGCTTCACGGTCCGCGCCGCATCCATCGCCGTATTGCCGCCGCCATAGACGACGACCCGGCGGCCCAAAAGCGGGGCGTCGCCGGTTTGCACGTCATGCAGCAGTGAGACCGCGTCGAGCACGCGCACCGCGTCACGCGCGGGTATGTCGACGTGTTTGCCGACATCCGCGCCAATGGCGAGGAACGCGGCGTCAAAGCCTCCGTCCGCGATTTCCGTCTGGACGTCGGTGACTTTATGATTGAGGACGATTTTCACACCCATCGCCTCGATACGTTGGATTTCGCGCATCAGGTCGGCGCGCGGCAGGCGGTACGCGGGTATGCCGAAATGCATCATGCCGCCGGCGACCGGTCCAGCCTCACGGATTTCAACCGTGTGTCCCATGCGGGCGAGATGATAGGCGGCGGACAGTCCACTGGGCCCGGCACCAATCACCAGCACGCGTTTGCCGTCCGGTTGGGCCGCGGCTTTGAAGGTCCAGCCTTCGGCGGCGGCGAGATCGCCAAGAAATCGCTCGACAGCGTGCACGCTGACGGCGGCGTCGAGTTCGCCGCGGTTACAGGCGGTTTCGCACGGATGGTAGCAAACCCTGCCATGCACCGCCGGCATTGGGTTGTCGCGCACCAGCGCCTCCCACGCCTGACGGTATTTCCCCGCCTGCGCCAGGGCGAGCCAGGCCTGGATGTCCTCGCCGGCCGGGCAGGCGTGATTACAGGGTGGCAACAAATCGACATAGACCGGATGCGTGCTTCTGGCTGCTCCGGTCGACCGGCGGCGGGTCATGTCGACCAGAGGGCTCATGTCGTGATGACGATCGCTCATGATGACGCCTTGAGGGGTGGGAAAGATGCGCTGATGGCCGGCGGCCGGGGCCTGACCGTGAGCGAGGGACGGCCGGAACGCATTGACCTGGGTCAACGCACTGGGGTCAACGCACTGGGGTCAACGCACTGGGGTCGACGCACTGGGGTCAACGCACTGGCCGCCCGAAAATGGCGGAGGGCGGCACGCGATTGGGCCTGATCCGGCCAGCCGCTGGTGTCGCGGCGAGCAACTGATCCAGATCAATGCGACAGAATACTGATCATGCGACCCGCCATGCTGAAGTCGCGCGAGTGGTTGTGCGCCAGACGCCTGGGGGCCGCCCACCGGCGGATGCGAATCAAGGGAGTGGATCGATGTCGGATCATGTGAACGAACCGATGACGCTACAGTCGAAGCTGATGTGGGCCGCGATCACGGTGATCGGGGCAATCGCTTTCGGCGTCGTGGCGCTGACGCGTGGAGAGCCGGTGAACGCCGCCTGGCTGGTCGTGGCGGCGGTTTGTATCTACTTCATCTCCTACCGCTTCTATGCGTTGTTCATCACCGGTAAAGTATTCGGCGTCGATCCAAGGCGGACAACGCCGGCATATCGGCACAATGACGGCCTCGACTACGTGCCAACCAATAAATATGTGTTGTTCGGCCATCATTTCGCGGCCATCGCGGGTGCCGGACCGCTGGTCGGGCCAGTGCTCGCGGCGCAAATGGGCTACCTGCCCGGCACGTTGTGGATCCTGGCCGGCGTGGTCTTCGCCGGCGCGGTGCAGGATATGACGGTGCTGTTCCTGTCCACGCGGCGCGACGGCAAATCGCTTGGCGACATGATCCGTTCCGAGATGGGGCCGGTCGCCGGCGGCATCGCGGGCATCGGCATCCTGCTGATCTGCATCATCGTACTGTCGGTGCTGGCTCTGGTTGTGGTGAGCGCACTGAAAGGCAGCCCCTGGGGCACCTTCACGGTGTTCTGCACCATCCCAATCGCGTTGCTCATGGGCGTTTACAGCCGGTTCATCCGGCCCGGCCGCATCGCTGAGATGTCGATCATTGGTGGTGTATTGCTGCTGGCGGCACTGGTTTACGGACGCACGGTGTCGGAAACGCCTGAACTCGCGGCGATGTTCAACTACAGTGGCGAGACGCTGGCGCTGGTCATCATCGGCTACGGCTTCGTCGCGTCAGTACTGCCGGTGTGGCTGCTCCTGGCGCCACGCGACTATCTGTCGACGTTCCTGAAAGTCGGCACCATCCTGCTGCTGACGATCGGCGTGATCATCGTTCACCCCGATTTGCAAATGCCGGCGGTGACTCGCTTCATCGATGGCTCGGGTCCGGTGTGGGCCGGCAGCCTGTTCCCATTCCTGTTCATCACCATCGCCTGCGGCTCGGTGTCGGGCTGGCACGCGCTGATCGCCTCCGGCACCACGCCGAAGATGATCGAGAACGAGAGTCAGGTACGCTTCATCGGCTATGGCGCCATGCTGATGGAATCGCTGGTCGCCATCATGGCGATGATCGCGGCCTCGGTGATCCACCCCGGTGTTTACTTCGCGATGAACAGCGCCGCCGGCGTGATCGGCACCGATGTCGGACACGCGGCGCAGGTAATCACATCGTGGGGGTTTGTCGTCACGCCGGATATGCTGACGCAGATCGCGCATGACGTGGGCGAAACCTCGATCATGTCACGCACTGGTGGCGCACCGACACTGGCGGTTGGAATGGCGACCATCCTGTCGGCATTCCTGGGCGGTTCGGCGCTGACCGGCATCTGGTATCACTTCGCCATTCTGTTCGAGGCTTTGTTCATCCTGACCACGGTCGATGCCGGCACGCGGGTCTGCCGCTTCATGATTCAGGACCTGGTCGGCAACGTGATCCCGGCGTTTAAGGCAACCGAATCCTGGGCCAACAACATCGCCGGCTCGGCGCTGGCGTGCTGCCTGTGGGGTTACTTCCTGTATCAGGGCGTGATCGATCCACTGGGAGGCATTTGGACGATGTGGCCGCTGTTCGGCAGCGCCAACCAAATGCTGGCGGCGATCGCGCTGGTCCTGTGCACCGTGGTGCTGTTCAAGATGAAGCGCCAACGGTTCGCGTGGGTCACCATTGTGCCGGCGACGTGGCTGGTGCTCTGCACGGTGACCGCGGGCCTGGAGAAAGTGTTCAGCGCGGATACCGCGGTTGGCTTCGTGGCGCATGCGATGAAGTTCGGCGCGGCGGAAGCGGCGGGTCAGATCCTGGCACCGGCCAAATCGCTGCACGAGATGGGCCGGATCGTGTTCAACGACTATCTGGACGCGGGCCTGGCCGGATTGTTCGCGGCGATCGTGTTGACCATGGTGGTGTATGGGATCATGGATGCGCGTAAGGCTCTGCGGAACCCGCGTGACACCACGGTGGAGATCGGCACAATTGGCGCGATGGCGGCTGGCGATGACTGAGGGAACCGAGACGGTAAGGCGGCGGGCGCGTCTGGTGTGCGACATGGTCGTGCAAACCGCCCGCCTGATGGTCGGCATTCCCGATTACGATACCTACGTTCTGCATCGGCAGACCAACCATCCGGACAAGCCAATTATGACGTACAAGGAATTTTTCCGCGAACGTCAGGAAGCACGGTATTCGGTCAGTAAGGGGCGGTTCCGCGGCTGTTGCTGAAACTGGCGTGAGGCTGAGATCTGCCGGTCAGGTCAGACGATCCGGTGGACCTGACCTTAATGCACGACCCGGCGACCCGCCTAATACCCGCTATCACTGCAACGCGAGTCAGCGTCTCTTTCCCCTGTCATTGCGAGCGAAGCGAAGCAATCTTCATCAGTGGGGGACTGGGAGATTGCTTCGCTTCGCTCGCAATGACAGTGGTCGATGTGTCACGCTTCAACGATTCTGGGTACTGGTCACTGCCCACCGTGTTCGACCGTCTTTACGACTGGTGCTGACTCCATTGGCGCCGCCGCGAACGTACCGGCCACGACCGCGAGGCCCAGCAGGATTCCAAAGACCGCCAGAGGTACCCACTCCGGTATTTTCAATCCAGCGACCGTCCGGCCCGCGATTTGCCCGGTCGTTCCGGCGGGTCGAGGCAGAAGCCTGACAAGCCGCCCAGCGGTAGCACGCGCTTCGATGAAATCGGGCGCGCACAACGGCATACGAAGGATACTGTCCGTGAGTCCATCGACCGCGGCGGAACCTGGCATTCTGGCCCACTCCGACGCCTGGGCCCAAGGATCCTTGCCAAGCCGTGCGAGGGTGGAGAGAACAGTCAGCGTCGAACCGTTCCGTTCGGTTCCAAGCTCGGCGAAGAGAAACTCGTTCAACCCGGAATTCTTCAAAGCCAACGCATCGCCGGACGGCGCTTGCCTCTGGGCCATCGACATCACGCGACCGCCCTGATGGCGGGAGGTTCTGTCGCCGCGGCCGCGAGACCGAGGGCCGAGGCCGGGTTCATCGTGTCCACCATGGTGGTTGGGATGAGGATCGAGGCGCCCCGTTCCTTGGTCGTTTCGTAAATGATGTTCATCGCCCGCGACTGCGACGCGATCGGATAGGCTGCATAGGTCTTCGCTGCCTCGACGAAACGGCTGGCGACCTCGGCCTTGGCCGGCCCGAGGATGATTCGCACCTGTTTCTCCCGCTCGGCCCGCGCCTGACGGGACATCGCGCCGCGCGGTGTGACCGCGCCAGGACCAACACCGAAGTGATAAGATTTCACCGGCTACATTCCTTGTCCGGGGCCGCCCGGGTGGGTGCGGCCGTGACTAAGTCATGGGAGACGAACGCGGCAGGATCGGAAAATACTCATGGCCTCGCGCCAGGCGGCGAACAGGCCTGATCAACTGGCCGCGCCGTCTGGTCAGCTTCGCCCGAGGCGTCAGCCGTGCAACTGCAGGACACCATTGCTCGCTGTCGAAGCGTCGGTCAGGGTGTAATTCGTACCGGTCAGCTCAACCAATGTGTCGCCGGCGCTGAAGGCGGTCCCCGTCGTATTCCCCTGTTCGACAATGTAAGTGTTCCCGCTCAACTGGAACTCGGCGACCTGGTCCTGCGCGAGAGCACCTCCAGGAAGCAGGCTCAACACATCGTTCAGAGCCTGCGTCATAGTGGTGGGGGCTGAGCCCGAAACAGCGACCCCGAGAGCGGTGAGCGCGGCGGGCGTGTAAGACGTCAGTACTCCGGTGGCGTTCGGGTCTCCCGCGAAGGTAATCGTGTCCAGACCGGTGGCGTTCAGGCCGGTGATGATCACCGTCGGCACAAGGCCGCCGGTACTGGTCGCGCCCACCGTGATGCTATCAGCGGTAGTAACGCCATGAACCCCTAGTATCACGGTGCTTGAACCACTGGTCGCGGCACCTCCCACAGCGATGCTGTTGGACCCCGTGCCAACGGTTACCTTTGTCGTGGCCGTGCCCAGAGTATCGAGCGTGACGGAGTTCGTGCCATTGCCGAGGTTGACCACATCGTTCCCGGTCGCATCGACGATCGTATTGTTGCCGTCACCGGCGGTGATGGTGTCCACGGCGCCCGAGTTGACCGAACCCGTGAACACGAGGTTCGCTTCCCCGTCGGTGACGGTCGCTCCCGACCCGGACGTCGCGGCGACGGTTGTCAGCGTGAAGGTGGCGCCCGCCGCCTGCGTATCGGTGACCGATGTAAGCGTATTGCTGGCCAACCCGCTCAGTATCAGGCTTTCCGCGCCCGAAACGGTCAATGATGAAACCACTGTGTCCGTCAGCGCGACCTGGTTGGTTCCCGTGCTGACACCGTTGCTGACCGCGCCGTTGCTGACCAGATTCAGCGACGCGATGTTGCCGATATCCACGCCGCCGGTCACGGTAAAACCGGTTGTCGCCGCGGTCCCGATGTTGAGGGTCATGGCGGACGTCGGCGTATAATTCGCCAAACGGAAGGTCACCGCGTTGAGCGGATCGGCCAGAATTGACAGCGAAGTCCCGCCGGCGGCGTTCACAAAGGACACCGAACCCGAGTCGGCACCTGTCTGCACGGCGGTGATGCCGGTGATGAGCGACAGGTCGAAAATGCCGGAACCCCCGGTCGCATCGAGTGTCGAGAAGCCCGTATAGTCAACGCCGGACGCCACCGTCAGCAAAGTCCCTCCGACGCCAGCCATCTCAAGGACATTCGACGAGCCTGAACCGCCACTGATGTGCTTTGTCGCGGCCGAGGTTACCTTGACCGTGTTGATACCCGTGCCACCCTCGAAAGTGGTTTGTGACGGGAACAACGTGATAGTATTGTTGCCACTGGATGCCGACGCATTCACGTCGGACAGCGCGGCGTTGGCGACGTTGCTGACGTCCGCGGTCAGTCCGGCGGCGCCCGAAACAGTTATGGTCCGCAGCGCGGGCAGACTCGTGATCGAGGTCAGGGTCAGCGCGTTGGTTCCCGCCAGGGTCATGGCGGTCGCCAACGAGTCAGCGATGCTGTTGATATTCGAATTCGCCGCCGTCGTGGTGATCGCGATCGTCGCATAGTGATTGCTGAGGTCAGCGATTGAGTCCGTATCGCCAGGTGCGTTGGCCAGGCCGTTAACCGTCAGATTGAGAGTCGTCACGGTATTGGTCGTCAGGCCACTGGTGATATTCAGCGTGCCGGCCGTGCCCTCCAGGGTCAGATTCGCCAGAGCGTTCGACGAGATGGACGAATTGTTGTAGTTGCTTAACAAAGCTGTCGTGATCGTCGCCGCCTTGGTCAGGCTGCCCGCGTTGGCGTCAGAGATGTTGACCGCTCCGTCAGCGATGCCATTAACCGGGGTTGCTCCTCCCGACGCCGCGACGGCGGCGGTTTGCGACACATTGACGGACGTGGTCGCCGCTCCACCATTGACCGTAATCGTCCCCCCGCCCGCCGTTACCGCCGATCCTGGGCTGGACATGCCCGCGGCGATGTTCTGGGTGACGTTGACGATCGTCCCGCCCGTCGTGGTGATCGGGCTTCCGGTAACACCGGTGGTATTCACGTCGCTCACATTCGCCGAAATGACGCCGGACGTCGTTGAACTCCCAATGGAGATCGGACCGGTCACCGTCACGCCGCCAAGCGTCGCCGAAATTGAGGTGCCACCGCTTACCGAGGCGGCGCTCGCGCCCAATGCGGCGTCGGTCAGCGTGATCCCGCCGGTCGCACCACTTAAAGTGACGCCGCCGGATCCGGTCGACACGGATTGCGTCGAACCGCCGGAGACAGTGACCGCGCCCGCCGTGTCGGTGACCGTGACGGCGGTTGTGGGGGAGACGGTCAGGCCGGTGACGCCGGTGTCCGTCACGTTCAGAACCGTCAGGCCCGTCCAACTCGTCGTGTTGAGGGTCACTCCCGCCGCGTCAGTGATATTCGTGATCTGGATGCCCTTGACCGACGTCGACGAAGGCGCGCCGTTAATGGGCGCGGTCTGCGTGATGTTGAACGTATTGGTCGCGGTTCCGCCGACAAGCGTGTCGCCGGCGGTCCAGGTCGGGACAGGAGAACCATTTACGATGGCGTCGGGTGCGTTGAACGTGTCGTTGTTCGAGTCGCCGGTGAAATTGTCGGTGCCTGTCGTCAGTGTGAATGTCGTGCCGGCCCCTCCGGCCGGACCAGCGACCGGAGGAGTGCCGGTCTGATCGGCCGCGATGGCCGCCGTGATCAACTTCGCGGTCGCGGTGACGCTCGCGGCCGTCGAGGTCACGCCCGCCAGAATGGTCCTCGATTGCGGTGTGTCGGTGGCGGGGTTCCAGGTCACCGCGGGCGTCGCCTGCGAGACGGCGGTGGTGTAGTTCTGCGCCACGGTCGCCTTGTTTGTCATGACGGTGACGTCGGTTCCGGCCGCGCCGCTGATGATCATCGCGATGATCAGGCCAGGACTAACCCCCGCCGAGAGTTGGCCTTCCCAGTAGGTCAGACCCTTGGCGTCGGGCGCATGACCAAACAGATTCTGATAGACGGCGGTGAGAAAGGTGGACTGAGCGGACGCGCTGCTTTGCAACGTCGCTGGCGAGCTCAGGGCCGGGTATTGCGCGAATGTCTCCGGCTGCACCGCGAATGATTGCGAGATTTGCGTGATGGATTGTGTCGCCGCGGCGGTAGTCCAATAGGCGACGCCGGCGGGATCGCCCGCGCGGCCGAAATAACCGATGTATAATTCCTGAATGCTGTTCGAAGCCATGTCGCTGCCATATGACGGTTACGTAACTATGATCCGAGCGGCTTAAGAGTGTTGGTGCAGCTATGCCGGGTCGCCGCTATGCCAATACAGGCCGTTACAGTGATTATTGGCATCACCACTCTTAATGCGGCGTAACCATAATCGTTAAGCACTCTTAAAGAGTTGCGGCGGAACGCCACCGGACGGCACGATGCGACCGGCCGACCGTCATGAACGGAGAGTTTCCCGGCGTCGCCGCCTCGGCTGGAACCAGAAAAACACCTTGGAAGATTGGTGCGCCCGGTAGGCACGCAAATCCCAGCCTTACTCCAGGGGTGGTACAATCATGGTGCAATTTCGTTGACGGGTTTTGACGCGAGGCGCACGGGCGGCGAATGTTTGGACACCCGGAACCCCACGTCCAAACTAATTCTGACGAAAGGGAGTGGTTTGCAACCTGGTGGACGCAAGACGGCCAATTTGATTGCCAACCCGGAATACCTACCTGGGTTCCCGACGGAATGTCTTACGGCATCCCCTACAACAAGGTAGAGCCGGTTAAATTCATTCCGACCATGCGTTTCTGGTCAGTTGGAGTGGCAACGAAATGCGAAGAGGAAGTCTCGCGAATGCGCGAATGAGAATTGGATGACCGAGATGCGAACGTGCCGCCGATCATCCGGCAGATACAGACGGCGGGCGCAACCACCCTTCGGGCGGTCGCGGTGGCCCCAGCAGATTAAAGCGATGGAATACTGGGGACGATTGCTCGAAGCTGCAATCGAGGGAAGGAAAAATGACACCGTCGTGGTTCCGATCGTGTCATGCGCCCGATGATCGGGTGTGTCTCGACCGCGTCGATCAGTCCTGACTTGCCTTAAGTGGGCGTACTTCCGGTCCCGCCCGAACCGCCCTTCGACAGCATCAACAGCCCGCCGCTAAACTCCGGACCCGAGGGCGGGTATCGAAACCTGGCCTGGGGAGTTCAAACGAGGAAGTTCCACTTTGCCTCGGGTCAAGAAGCGACCTATTCTGTGGTAGACCCGACTATGCCGATCGCGTATCCTTAAGCAAGGGGGCATCCAATGAGAGTGCGTTTGACTGAGGAATCGCTACAATGGCTCTTCGATCATCGTATCTGCTTGCAAGGATACCGGCGACACGGCGATCGTCTGCGGCCGGGGGAGTGGCTGGCATGGATGCCCGGTATGACGATCGAACCTTATGTCGCGATATTCAATGGGAACACGATCTCTGGGATGGGTGCTTTCACGTACACGCATTCCTCTATCCCGATGGACTTCATTGTGGGCCGTTATTGCTCGATAGCATGGGATGTCCGGTTCCCTGGGCCGCGCCATCCATTGGAGCTACTGACGACAGCCGGGTTCAGCCTGGGGGCCGTAGACGACCTATGGGCAATGTTTGCCTCCGACACGGGGTCCGAGCTGATACCTGGTCTCCCTAATCCGCAGAAAGTCGGGACAGTTATCGGAAACGACGTTTGGATCGGAGAGGATGCCGCGATCTTGCGAGGATTTACCATTGGCGATGGCGCGGTGATCGCCGCGTCCTCGGTTATAACCCGAGACGTCCCCGCGTTCGCGATCGTTGGCGGTAATCCGGCACGCTTCATACGCTGGCGATTTCCCGAGCACGTGCGACGTGAACTGGCTGATCTGGCCTGGTGGCGCTATGGCACGGACGTGCTCGGGCGCATCGACCTGAGCAATATCGAGACGTCCATCCGTGAACTTCGCGCCATCATCGCCGACATTCCCCCGTTTGAGCCACCCGCGATTGATCTCGGCGCCATGCCACATGGCGGGCTCATGTAACGCCGGTGTGAGCGCGGCTATTTCCGCGGCGGGCACATCGTTTTGATCATGTGCCACTCTTCGTCGGTAAATGGCCCGTCTCCGGGCGTTCGGTCACCTCACGCCGTGACTCCGTGGCCGGGTGTGTTGCGAACCAGTCCGGCATCGGCGCGATGCGGCCATGGGGGCGTTTTCCGCTTTCGCTTCGCGTTGCTCTATCAAAACGAAGAAACGGCTCAGACCGTCGCGCGCAGCATCAGCGTCGTGGTGTCGCGATGCGCCCCATGACCCAGGTCATGCGCGATCACGCCGGCCAGCATTCTTAAGCGGGCGATCACGAATGTGTTCCAACCCTGATCCGGCCAGGTAGCCAAGGGCGGGGACCCCGCTGAAGACAGAGCGACTTGTCGTATCGGAATGACGATCCGACGGGCAACCAACGCATCGGAAATATTCTGATCGAAAATAAACCGAAATTAGCCAACTCCGGTGTGTCGAGGCGCCTGCCGCAATGCGGCGGCCTCGTCATGACGGCCAGCTGCATCCAACGCACCGCTACCCCGATTATAGCCTTCGTCCCTGTCAGGGAACCGAAGACGAAAAGCCTCCCAACGAGCAACTGCCTCATTCCACTCCTGCCGGCGATCAGCGAGCATCGCGTGCTCAAATAGTGGCCAGGTTTCATTGCGGAATCGTTCAATTGCTTCGCGCATCACGGCATCGGCTTCGACGTGACGCTCAGCGTGCACCAAACATTTCGTCCTTTCCAGGTATCCCCGGTCGAAATACGGCTGGACGCGTAGCAACTCCGCCCATCGTTCGCACGCGGCGTTCAGATCGCCCCGGCGTTCCGCGAGATGGGAGCGTGTGATGCCAATAGCAAGGTCGGCCGGATATCTGGCGCGCTCCCGTTCCAGAATCGCGTCAGCCTCGTCAAACCGGCCGAGTTGGCCCAAAGCCCAGGCGTGACCCGCAAACAGATGGGGCGCCTGATGACGTTCAGTCAACGCTCGCCAGCGAGTCTCCGCTTCCGGCCAATCCCTCCGGTCCTCACAAATTTTCGCGCGTTCCATCCAAGCCCCAACATCGGACGGATCCAGCCGAAGCACATGGTTGAATACGGCTTCCGCCTCATCTAGCCGGCCCAGGGCACGAAGGCAGGCGCCTTCCTGAACCCACGCCTCTGAGCTGTCCATTCCGCCCGACTGGGCTGCCTTCCATCGTCGCGCTGCTTCGGCGATGTCGCCGCTTGCGTACGCGATCCGCGCCAGACCCTTCAGCCATCGGTGATCGCGAGGACTGCGCCGCCGGCCTTCGTTCATAAATGCCTCGGCCTCGTCAAATCTTTTCAACCCGAGCAAAATCGGAAGTGAATCTTCTGACTGATATATAAAGTTAGGCATCCTTCCGCGCGCGTCCTCCCACCGCTGCCCGGCGGTTTCGAACTGGCCTCTTTCGAGTGCAACTCTTGCCTGATGCAGAGGATTAAGCTCATCCCCCATCAGTCGCCATTCGTCGTCGCGTTCGAGCGTCTTTAGCTCTTTAAGCGCGGCACGTTGCTCGCGCCAATCCTGAATCCAACGCCAGATCATCCGTTTCTCCTCGTCGTACCGCGCAGCTTCGGCAGCACCGTGACGGCCGAAGATTCTACACCCATTTGCACCACGTTTGCGCATTGATCTGCCAGAGGTTGCGATAAAAAAATTCATCGCCAAACGTCGTCGTCGTCGTCGTCTCGACGATGGCCAGATCGGCGCTGCGCGCACCACAGTCGGTCGTCGCGATGCCGTATTCGGTCATCTCCTCGGTCTTTTCGAAGGTTTGGCGTTTCCCACCCGTTGCCGGTGCGGTGGCAGGAACATAGCAAGCACAATATGATTGATGGGAGGGATCGGGTGGCCCAGAGATTGACGTCTGCTTGGGTGGAAAGTCCGTCCGGGAAGCCGCCGTCGCCATCACCGTATGTGGCGGGGATGGCCCTGCTTATCCTGATGCTCAAGCCTCCAGCGGTCGCTGTCACGCTGTTGGCGCACGTTCTGGCGACCGACAAAGTCAGGACGCCGAAGGAGAGGGCGCGGCCGGTATCAGGCCGTCACCGCCCAAACGTCGCAAATTGGGTTGAATTTCTCAAGTGCACCAAATTGCACCAAAGGGCGTCTGAAACCGGCGGAAAACTACGCAATTTGGTGCGCCCGGTAGGACTCGAACCTACAACCAAGCGGTTATGAGCCGCCGGCTCTGACCAATTGAGCTACGGGCGCCCACGACGAATCTGGCGCGGGTGGATCAGACCCCAGGGGCGGCGTCGCTTCAAGCGGCAAATTCCGGGGGCGTCCCTTTCGTCGCCATGGCCCTCGTCCTGGTCAGGCCGGCCCGTGACGGGTCACGGCACCAGGCTTTTGACGGTGCCGCACCAATTGGCTCTCCAGGATCAGCACCGCGACACCGCAAACGATGGCGGCGTCGGCGATGTTGAATACATACCACGACCACCCGCCGATATGGGCATGGATGAAATCGACCACGGCGCCGAAGCGCAGCCGGTCGATCACGTTGCCGACGGCGCCTCCGGCGATCGCGCCGATCGCCAGGGCGGAAAGTGCGTTGTCGGCCCGGCGCAACCACAGGCAAAGCGCGCCGACGACGGCCAGGGCGATCGCCGCCAGAACGAAATGACTCCAGGCGCCGAGGCCGTTGAGCAGGCCGAAGGTGACGCCCTGGTTCCACACCATGGTCAGGTTCAGCACCGGCAGCAGCACGACCTGGCGCAGGTCGGGCAGGTCGAGCACGTTAAGCACCCAGTACTTGCTGCCCTGGTCCGCCCCAAGGACCAGCAATGCCGAAATAATCCCCAGTCGACTGGCGGTGGCGGGAGTCATGCGGGTTCGACCGCGGCGACACAGCGCTGACACAAGGTTGGGTGAGTTTTGTTGGTCCCGACCTCTTGCAGCACACGCCAGCAGCGGTCGCATTTGTGACCGGGCGCGAGGGTGATCTCCGCCAGGTCATCGCCGATGCCGGCCACTGTCCGGACATCCGAGACGATGGCGAGCTCAGCCCAGTCGTCGGGGCTTAACAATTCGGCTTCGTCGGGGGCGAGTTTCAGGGTGACCGCGGCTTGTAAGGAGGCGCCGATGATGTTTGCGCGGCGGCCTTCCTCCAATGGGACGGTGATGCGGCGGCGGATGGCCCGCAGTTGCTCCCATTTCGCGGCCAGGTGGTCGTCGCGCCAGTCATGTGGCATCGGCGGGAACAGATGCAAATGGACACTGTCATGTTCGCCGAAGCGTGCGGTCCAGGCTTCCTCGGCGGTGAAACACAGCACCGGGGCGAGCCAGGTGCACAGGCAGTGGTGCAGATGATCGAGCACCGTGCGCGCGGCACGGCGGCGGATGCTGTCCGGCCGGTCGCAGTAAACCGCGTCCTTGCGAATGTCGAAATAAAACGCCGAGAGGTCGGTGGCGCAGAAATTATGCAATTCGGGATAGACGCCGGTCCAGTCGTAACTCTCCACCGCGGCGCGGATTTTCGCGTCGATTTCGGTCATGCGGTGCAAGATGTAGCGTTCCAGTTCCGGCATGTCCTCGACCGGCACCGATTCCGCTTCAGTGAAGCCAGCCAGTGAGCCGAGCACCCAGCGCAACGTGTTGCGCAGGCGGCGGTAAAGTTCGGCCTGCTGCTTGAGGATTTCCGGACCAATCCGCAGATCCTCGGTGGTGTCGGACATCATCACCCACAGCCGCAGGATGTCGACGCCGTACTTGTCCGCGACCTCATCCGGGGCGACGACATTGCCCAGTGATTTGGACATTTTCCGGCCGTGCTCGTCGTTGACGAAGCCGTGGGTGAGCACCGCCTTGAACGGCGCGCGACCGCGGGTGCCGACCGATTCGAGCAACGACGAGTGGAACCAGCCGCGATGCTGGTCGGAGCCTTCCAGATACAGATCGGCGGGCCAGGGCAGTTTTCGCGACTCTAGCACGAAAGCGTGGGTCGATCCGGACTCGAACCAAACGTCGACGATGTCGTGGACCTGTTCGTATTCCTCGGGGTTGTAATCATTGCCAAGGAAGCGAGATGGCGGCGAAGAATACCAGGCGTCGGCGCCCTCGGCGGTGAACACCTCGACGATGCGGGCCACGACGGCCTCATCGCGCAGAGGCTCGCCAGTGCGCTTTTCCACGAAGATCGGGATCGGCACACCCCAGGCGCGCTGGCGGCTGATGCACCAGTCGGGCCGTGCCGCGATCATGGAGCCGATGCGGTTGCGGCCCTGATCCGGCACGAACACTGTGGCGTCGAGCGCCGCCAGAGCCTTGGCGCGGATGTGCTCCGGACCGTCCATGCGAATGAACCATTGCGGAGTCGCACGGAAGATCAGCGGCGCTTTCGATCGCCAGGAATGCGGGTAGGAATGGACGATCTTGCCGCGGGCGAGCAGGCCGCCCGCCTCGGTCAACGCGGCGCAGACCGCGTCGGCGGCTTTGTAGACATGCTGGCCGGCGAACAGCGGCACCCACGGATTGAACGTGCCGTCATCGCCGACCGTTTCGGGGATGTCCAGATTATTGGCGCGGCCGAGGTTGAAGTCGTCCTCGCCGTGACCTGGAGCGATATGCACAAAGCCGGTGCCGGCGTCGGTGGTGACGAAGTCAGCCAACAGCAGCGGCGTGTCCTGGTCGTAGCCTCGGCCTCGTAAGGGGTGCGCGCAGATTGTCCCGGTCAGCGCCTCACCTTTATAGACGTGCAGGATGTGGTGTGTGGTGATGCCAGCGTCCGCGCACACCTGAGGCAGCAGAGGCAGCGCGATCAGCAACTTCTCGTGAGGCTTCGCGAGCGATCCCTCAGCCACGCCGTCAACCCGGACAAGCGCGTAATCTATTTCCGGTCCGGCGGCGACGGCGCGATTACCCGGCATGGTCCAGGGCGTCGTGGTCCAGATAACGACAGAGGCGTCCTTGAGCTCACTCGTCCACGCGGTGTCAGGCATCTGACCCGGGACGATGGCCTGTAACCCTTGAGGCGGCGTCCGGACGATCGGAAACCGCACCCAGATCGTGGTGCTGGTGTGGTCGTGGTACTCAATCTCCGCCTCGGCCAGAGCGGTCTTTTCCACCGGAGACCACATCACCGGCCGCAGGCCGCGGAACAACGCGCCGTTCAGCAGGAACTTCAGGATTTCGTGCGCGATCGCCCCTTCCGACGCCAGGTCCATGGTGGCGTAGCGGTCGCGCCAGGCACCTTCAACGCCCAGACGGCGGAACTCGCGGGCCTGGATGCCCATCCAGTGCGCGGCGTATTCGCGGCACTCGGCGCGGAATTCCAGCACCGGGACGGCGTCCTTGTCCTTCTTCTTGGCGCGGTATTCTTCCTCGATCTTCCATTCGATCGGCAGGCCGTGGCAGTCCCAGCCGGGGATGTAGTTGGCGTCGTAGCCCGCCATCTGGCGGGTGCGGTTGATGACGTCCTTCAGAATTTTGTTCAGCGCGGTGCCGATATGCAGATGGCCGTTCGCATAGGGGGGGCCGTCATGCAGGATGAACATCGGCCTGCCTTTGGAGGCGGCGCGCAGTTTGCCCCACAGATCCATCGCCTCCCAACGGGCGAGGATCGCGGGTTCCTTTTTCGGCAGATCCCCGCGCATGGGGAAAGATGTCTGGGGCAGAAAGACCGTGTCGCGATAGTCGCGAGGGGCCCCAGGTGGGGCACCGGTCACCGGAGCGTCGTTCATGGCTGATCCATCACAGGCGTATGAGTACGGCGTATTGGGCCGCGGTCAAATCGCGTCAAGGCTCCCGGCGGTCAGTGACCCGCCGGGACGGTAACTCGCGCCTGCCTGTACACGGTTGCCCGATAGGGTGCCATGCCGCGGACCATGCGGGTTCGCGGTGCCCCGGGTCAAGCTCGCCGATGACCGGAACCGGAACCTGACGCGCCGCCTCCCGGAATGAGGCACAATCCATGAATTCTGATCTTCCCCGGGCAGCGCATAGGTGCTATCCGTTGTACGCTTGGCTACTCCGCCGCGATGTTTGGCTGGCGTTGGCCCCACCACCCGGGGCACCTGCTTGTCAAACATCAATCCGACTGAGCCGGCGCGCGCGCCCAGGGCAGTCGGCCAAGGCGGAACGCAGACCAGGATCTGACCGGCCCGACGTCTCGCTTCGCCGGGCCACGTCGCCGTGCGGCTCGTGATCCGGCCGCCGCTTCGCGCCCTGAATGTTGCTGTATGGTAATGTACTGACGGCGCCACGCCTGGGATGCACGGAAGTTACTACAACGCAACATCATACAGGGAGCTAAATCGATGGCAATGTCCATGGATGGTACGGGCACCGTAGCCTGGTGGAGGGAACCCACCAAAGACCAATGGTACGCGTTTGTCGCCGCATGGCTGGGTTGGACGCTCGACGCGTTCGACTTCACGGTCTTCTTATTGATCATGCACCCGATCGCGGAAGCGTTTCACGTGCCGTTCATTTCGGTCACGTTCGTGTTCACGATCACGCTGTGGATGCGTCTCGTGGGCGCCACGGCGTCAGGCTGGCTGTGCGACCGGATCGGCCGCAAGACGCCGTTGATGATCGCGATCCTCGGCTATTCGCTATGCAACCTGGCCGCCGGCCTCGCGCCAACCTTCACCTTCCTGTTCCTGGCGCGCGCGGTGCTCGGCTTCTTCATGGGCGCGGAATGGCCGGCCGGGTCGGCGCTGGCGATGGAGACCTGGCCACAACGCTCACGCGGGTTGATCGGCGGGATCCTGCAAGGGTCGTGGGGCATAGGATTCATGATGTCGTTCGCCCTCTATGGCCTGTGCTACAATTCGATCGGCTGGCGCGGCATGCTGATCGCTGGCGTGGCACCCGCCCTGGCGACCGTCTATGTACGGTTTTTCGTCAAGGAACCGGCGGTGTGGGTGGAAAACCGGCGGCTGCAGAAAGCTGAGAAGCGCGAGGTCAAGGTGCCGCTGTTCAGCATTTTCAAGCGTGGCATGCTCGTCAACACGTTGAACGCGTGCTGGTGGATGGCGAGCGCATTCGTCACCTACTACTCGGTCACCGTTCTGTTCGCGACGCATCTTCAGGTCGATCTGAAGATGTCGCCCGGCGCGATCGGCGAGGTCGGCGTCGCCGCCAACCTGGTCACGTTCCTGGCCAGCGTGGGCTGGGGGTTCGTGGCGGATAAGTGGGGCCGAAGGTGGGCGATGATCATCCCGGCGATCATCGCGATCCCACTCGCTCCGGTCTATCTGCTGAGCACCGACTTCACACTAATCTGGTGGGGATTCGTGCTGCAAGGCGCGGCCGCCGCCGGCGGGATGCAGGGCCAGTTGGCGACCTTTATGAACGAGCGGTTCCCAACCGAGGTGCGCGCCACCGCGAGCGGATTCTGCTATCACCAGGGGGCGATCTGGGGTGGCTTGTCGGCGCCGATCATCGCTTACTTCGCCAACACCTGGCAGCTTGGCTACGCGATTCCGATGATGATCGGGACCATTGTCTTCGCGACCAGCTACATCCTGGCGTTGCTGGTCGGGCCAGAGACGAAGGGCAAGGAACTCGTGGCGGAACTGTCGATCGCCTGAGCGTTTGTGCGGAGAGCCGGCCGTGCGGTGTCACGGCCGGCTCTCGGTGGCATAGTTCCCTTCCGGCTGTCTCGCCGGATCCTGGGAAGGAGCCACCGGCATGGACACGTCGTTACGGGACGCCGCGAAAGAGTATTTGGTCCGTTACGGCGGTGACGTTTTCCCGAACCTCTTCGTCGAGGCGAAGGGCACGATTGTGCGCGACGATACCGGGCGCGAAATCCTTGATTTCACCTCTGGTCAGATGTGCGCGACGATCGGACACAACCATCCCGCCATCGTCGAGGCGGTGCGTGCCGCCGGCTCCAAGGCGTTCCATCTTTTCAGCGGCATGATTCCCGAAGTGGTCGCTGAACTGGGCCGAACCATGGCCCAGGACTGGATGCCTCAGGGGCTGACGAAGTCTCTGTTCATCAATACCGGCGCGGAAAGCAACGAGGCGGCGCTGCGCATGGCCAAGCTGCATACTGGCGGCTACGAGGTGCTGGCCGTCGGCGGCTCCTGGCACGGCGTCACCGGAGGCACCAGCGCGGTGTCGTTCGCCAGCGACCGGCGCGGCTACGGCGTGCCGGTGCCGGGCGTGTTCGTGATGCCGGAGCCGAACGCTTACCGGCCATACATCCAGGCGGGCTCGGAGGAGGAGTCCGCGCTGGCGTGCCTCGAACTCGGGCTGAAGATGTTCGACATGCAGTCATCGGGGCGGCCCGCCGCGATCATCATCGAGCCGATCATCAGCGCGGGTGGCGTGCTGGTCCCGCCCAGAGTGTATATGGAGGCTCTGCGAAGGGCGGCGGATGAACGCGGGATGCTGTTGATCTTCGACGAGGCGCAGACCGCGTTCGGCCGCATCGGCCATCGGACCGGCTCCGACTACTTTGGCGTCATCCCCGACATCATGAGCGTCTCCAAGACACTGGGCGGTGGGTTGCCTCTGGCCGCGACGATCACCACGCCGGAGATCGAGGAGAGCGTGTACCGCGCGGGCTTCAATTTCTACACCAGTCATGTGTCGGATCCACTGCCGGCCGAGGTTGGCCTGGCGGTGCTGCGGGTCATCGCGGAAGAGAATCTGGTGGAGCGGGCGCGGGTGGTTGGCGGTTACCTGCGCGGCCGGCTGGAAGAGTTGCAACAGCGATACGAAGCCATCGGCGACGTCCGCGGCGAGGGTTTGCTGCTGGGTGTCGAACTGGTGAAGGACCGGGAGTTTCGGGAGCCGAACCATGCGCTGGGAAAGCTGACGACACAGAAGTGTTTTGACCTCGGGCTGAGTATGAATATCCGCCGGCGCCTGGAACGCGGCTCGGTGTGGCGGATCGCTCCGCCGCTGACGGTGTCGACCGAGGAAATCGACCGGGCGGTGACGATTTTGGACCAGGCGTTACGGGAGAGTTTGGAGGAGATCGTGGGGAGGCGGTAGACGCATCTTATCGAAGATACTTTCTTTCCGCACCGGGAGGGCACCATGGATCGAACCATCGTTGAGAAAATCGAACACTTCCAGGAAGAACTGACGGCCATCCGCCACGACCTGCACGCCCATCCGGAAATCGGCATGGAAGAATATCGCACCGCCGGCATTGTCGCGGAAAAGCTGGAACAATGGGGAATCGAGGTGCACCGCGCCGTCGGCAAAACCGGCGTCGTCGGCATCCTGCGCAACGGCGACGGGCTCTCCATCGGGCTGCGCGCCGACATGGACGCGCTGCCGATCGAAGAGCAGACCAACCTGCCCTATGCCAGCCGCAACCCCGGCCTGATGCATGCCTGCGGCCATGACGGCCACACCACAATGCTGCTCGCGGCCGCGCGCTACCTCTCAGAGTCGCGGCGGTTTCGGGGCACCGTGACGTTCATTTTCCAGCCTGGCGAGGAAGGTCGCGGCGGCGCCAAGGCAATGCTCTCTGATGGGCTGTTCGAACGTTTCCCCTGCGATGCGTTGTTTGGCATGCACAACATGCCTGGTTTGCCGGAAGGGACTTGCCGGATCAGCCCAGGACCGGCGATGGCGGGGGGCGCGCGATTTGAAATCGTGGTGACGGGAAAAGGTGGACACGGCGCAATTCCCGATCAGACGGTCGATCCGCTGATCACCGGGTGCCACATCGCGACGGCGGTGCAATCGATCATCTCCCGCAACATGCCCGCGCGCGAAACGGCGGTCGTCAGCATCACCCGTTTCCACGCCGGCGAAGCCTTCAACGTGATTCCGGAAGTCGTTACGTTGGGCGGTACCGCGCGCGCGATGACGAAAGACGCGATGAACCTGATCGAAACGAGGATGCGCGCACTGGTGCAATCGATCGCGGCGGGCTTCGGCGCGTCCGCGGAGCTGAACTTCGATGTCGGCTTCAGTCCACTGATCAACAACCCTGACAAGGCGCGCGCCATCGCCGACGCGGCCGCCGACCTGGTCGGCGAAGCCAAGGTCAATCGCAACGCACAGCCGTTGAGCGCGTCGGACGACTTCGCCTTCATGATGGATCGCGTTCCCGGCGCGTATTTGTTTCTTGGAGCGGGACAGGACCGGGCGGCCGTGCACAATCCCGGCTACGACTTCAACGACAAGCTGCTGCCATTGGGTGGGGCGCTGTTTTCACATCTGGTGGAGCGGGAACTCGGCGCGTCAGCAGCGGCGGGGTGATCGCCGGTCCAGACTCAGCGGCACGGCGCTGGCACAAATGGCCAGCGCCGGTGGCACGAAGTTCAGGCCCATGATCATCGCGACGTCACCCGGACCGGTCGAGGTCATCAGTCAATAGCCGTCGTTTTTCGGGTGGACGTCCGCCGGGGTCGAAGGCGACCACTCTCCCCCTATGGTCCGCTCGATCCGCCGGTCCGGAATGAACCACAGCAAGGCCAGCAGCACATAGGCCGCGCAGGCCAGCCAATGATTGACGAACGCGAGGCCGATCCCCGCCACCACGATCACGAACGAAATTTTTCCCTTGATGTCGCGGCCCAACGCGTCGGCGAGGCTCCGATCGGCGCCATTGGCGTGTACGATCCGCCCCTGCAGCACGTAATATGCGATCGCCGGCATCAGCATGGAAACGCCATAGAGCGCGACCGGCAGTTCGGCGAACTCGTTCTCCCCCATCCAACCGGTGGTGAAGGGAATCAGCGACAACCAGAACAGCAAATGCGTGTTGGCCCAGAGAATGCCGCCGGTGACTCGCTTCGCCGCGTGCAATAAATGGTGGTGGTTGTTCCAATAAATCCCGATAAACACGAAGCTCAGCACATAGCTGAGGAAGATCGGCCACAAACCGGCCAGAGCCTGCCACGTCGCGCCCAGAGGGACCTTCAGCTCCAGCACCATGATCGTGATGATGATCGCGATCACGCCGTCGCTGAACGCGGTCAGTCGTTCTTTATTCATGATGAATATTCCGTCGTGCCTTGAAGCATGATTCGGCACTCAACCGGGAAGACCAACAATGCCACATTGTGCCGACAGTGATAGTCCGGTCGAGCCGGACCACGACGGTACGAGGCAAGTGCCATGCCTTCCCTCATCACGCATGAGCATTTCGTTACGGTGGTAGCAGAACGTGCTTCGCATTGGCACCGTCTCGGTCAGCCGCCGCGTACGCCTCGGCGCCACGCGCCAGTTCGCACGTCGTCACATCGAACGGCCGCAATGCGCCCGCCTCGAATCCTGGGCGTAACTGATCCATGATCGAAGCGATCTCCGGACCCGACAGCCCAAGCGAATCGACCCCCAGCAGATGTGACCGGTTGTGATAAAAATCCGTCAGATTGAACGTCACGCGCCGTACGCCCTTGCTGACGATCACCATGTGCCGGCCGCCCAGCCGCAACGACAAAAGAGCCGGTTCGAACAGCGCTCCTCCGACACAGTCGAGCACCAGTTCCGCCCCCTTCCCGTCCGTCAGAACCTTGACGGCGGTCGGAATGTCCTGGGTCACGGTATCAATCGTGCCGGCGGAAATTTCGCCCTTGGCGCGGATCGCGGGAATGACGCGCGCTCCCTTCCAGTGCGCGATCTGCGTCGCGGCGCGGCCGACGGCGCCGGCGGCACCGACGATCAGAATGGTTTCTCCCGCCTGGATCTTGCCCTCGGTCACCAAAGCGGACCACGCGGTGATGAACGGCACACCCACCGAAGCCGCCGCTGGCATCGAAAGCGCCGCCGGTTTTTCCGATAGCCAGTCTGCCGGCACGATGATGTACTGGGCGTGCGCGCCATCCCGGTCGATGCCGAACCTGGGACCGCTGCCCCAGACGTCCTGGCCGAACGGCGCGTCACCGGCGACCACGGTCCCGGCGAAATCCCGCCCGGGAATGCGTGGCAGCGGGGAGTGGAAGACGCCTTCGACGATGCGGATGTCGCTGGGGTTGATCGCGGCGGCTTTGACCTCGATCAGCACTTCTCCTTGTTTCGGCACCGGCACGTCGCGTTGGATGAGCGACAGCACCGACGGAGGTCCGTAACGGTCAAAACTCAAGGCGGCCATTTTCATTGCGCTGTCCGTTCCATCCCCGAGGCGGCCTGACCAGTACGGAACAGGCGGCCTCGGGGTTTAGCCGAACAGCGGGAAAGATCAACCGCCGGCGAAGGCGGCCCCCGGTCCCACCGGGCTGATCGCCTGACTGAAATGACCCTGGGCCGGGGCCACCAAACCTTCGCGAACCCGAACCGAAACATCATGACCCGCGACTGTCACGGATTCTGCCGCAACTCCCCCGACCGAATGCCGGCGATCGCGTTGTTCAGCACACCGATGATCGCCTCGTCCCCAAGCGTCCGCGCCAGCAAGGCCATGCTGCCGCCCAGCAAGGCGGAAGCAATCGCCACCGGCGGAACATTCTGGTCCATCATGTATTCGATCGCTTTATCCACCACCGACCCGGCGAGGCTGAGTTCGGCGGGCGGTTCCTGCTCGGGGCCTGTTGTCATGGGCGTTCTCCTGTTCCGATCATGCCGGGACCGAGGCTGGCAGGGGAACCGGCGAGGGTTCGTCGCCCTGCATCGCCCACAGCCGCGCGTAAAGTCCATCGCGCGCCAGCAACGCGGCGTGAGTGCCGCGTTCCTCGATGGCGCCGTCATGCAGCACGATGATTTCGTCGGCATCGATCACCGTGGATAGCCGATGCGCGATCACCAGCGTGGTGCGATGTGTCATCACGGCCCGGAACGCGCCCTGAATTTCCTGCTCGGTGCGGGTGTCAAGCGCACTCGTCGCCTCATCAAGGATCAGGATGCGCGGGTCCTTCAGAATGGTGCGCGCGATCGCCACGCGTTGCTTCTCGCCGCCGGAGAGTTTCAGGCCGCGCTCGCCCACCATCGTCTCGTACCCCTCCGGCAGCCGCAGCACGAAATCATGCACCTGGGCCAGCTTCGCGGCCTGCTCGATTTCCTCGGCTGAGGCGGTGGGTTTGCCGTAGCCGATGTTGTAGCGAATGGTGTCGTTGAACAGCACGGTGTCCTGCGGCACGACACCGATCGCGGCGCGGACACTGTCCTGCGTGAGGTCGCGAATGTCCTGACCGTCGATCAGAACGCGGCCGCCGGTGACGTCGTAAAAGCGAAACAGCAGGCGGCTGATGGTCGACTTGCCGCTACCGGTCGGACCGACGATCGCGACGCGCTTGCCGGCGGGGATGGTGAAGCTGACGCCGTGTAGGATTTCTCGGTTGGGGCGGTAGCCGAAATGGACATTTTCGAACCGCACCTCGCCACCGCCCTGGATCAGAGACGGCGCGCCGGGCTTGTCGACGATTTCCGGTTGAATCTGCATAAGGGTGAACATTTGCTCCATGTCCACCAGCCCCTGCTTGATGGTCATGTAGACCATGCCGAGGAAATTCAGCGGCTGATACAACTGAACCAGATAGGTGTTGATCAGCACGAATGATCCGATCGTCATCTCGCCACGCGCCATCGATCCGGCCGCCATCATCATGATCACGGTCAGGCCGCCGGCGATGATCACCGCCTGGCCCAGGTTGAGCATGTTAAGGGAGACCTGGACGCGGACGGCGGCGTGTTCGTAGCGGGCGAGGGCTTTGTCGTAGCGCGCGGCCTCATGCGCTTCGTTGCCGAAATACTTGACGGTTTCGTAATTGAGCAGGCTGTCGAGAGACTTGCTGGAGGCGTCGTTGTCGGACTCGTTCAGGGTGCGGCGATAACGGCCGCGGCGGCCCGCGACCGTGCTGGTGAAGCCGACATAGACCACCACCGCGAGGAAAGTGACCACCGCGTAGTGCCAGTTGAACATGCGCCAGATGATGCCGGTGATGAGTAGCAACTCGATCGCCGTCGGAACGACGTTGAACACGGCGAGGCGCAGCACCGACTGCATGCCCGTCACGCCGCGGTCGATGACCCGCGCCAGGCCGCCGGTCTGACGGTCGAGATGGAACCGCAGGCTAACGCGATGCAGATGCTGGTAGGTTTGCAGCGCGACCTGGCGCACCGCTCGTTGCGAAACGGAGGCGAACAGCGCGTCGCGAATTTCCACGAACCCGGCCGAGCCAACCCGCACGATGCCGTAGGCGAGGATCAACAACACCGGCAGCGCCACGGCGAGGGTGGCTGGTTTGGTCAGCGCGTCGATGACCCGGGCGTACAGGATCGGCACGTAAACCGCCGCCGCCTTGGCCAGAACCATGGACAACACCGCGGCGGACACCCGGAACCGTGCCGCGAGGTTGCTTTTCGGCCACAGATATGGTGCGAAGGAGAGGATGACCTGGAGCGTGGAATATTGTTTGGGCCCGGCGGGGGCCGGCGGGACAGAAGCGCGCATATGTCTCATGCCCCGCATGTGGCACGGGGCGGCGGAGATTCCAAGGATTCCTCCCAACGAACGCGTCATGGCCCGGCTTGCCCGGGCCACCTCTCGCCGCACGACGCTGGTTCAGGTGGCCCGGACAAGCCGGGCCATGACGGGGGCTTAGGGGATCTGGAGTTATCCCGCCGCCAGCACCTTGCGCGGTGGCGTCTGAACCACCGGCGCGAGTTCCGGCGCGCCGAACGATTGCACCCGCCGTTCGTTGCCCACGGGCCGATAGACCGTGTCCCGCATCACCGGCACGCGGCCGATGCCGGAGATCAGGTGCTCCATCGCCTCGGGCGGGAATTCCTGGCCATGCTGGGTGCCGGCTGCTCGGGAAATGCTCTCGTTCATCAGCGTGCCGCCCATGTCGTTGGCGCCGGCGTTGAGGCAGAGCGCGGCGCCCTCCGGCCCCATCTTCACCCACGATGTCTGAATGTTGGTGATCAGTGGATGCAGCGCGAGACGGGCGACCGAATGCATCAGGATCGCCTCCCGCAACGTCGGTCCCTTGCGCGCGAGGCCGCGCAGATACATCGGCGCTTCCATATGCACGAAGGGAAGCGGCACGAATTCGGTGAAACCGCCGGTCTCCGCCTGAAGGTCTCGCAGCACCAGCAGATGCCGAGCCCAGTTCAATGGGCCTTCGAGGTGGCCATACATGATGGTGGAGGTGGTGCGCAGGCCAAGCGCGTGCGACGCGCGTGCGACGTCGATCCACTGTTGTGTGTTGATCTTGTCGGGACAGATGATGGCGCGGATCTCGTCGTCGAGGATTTCCGCCGCCGTGCCAGGCAGCGTTCCAAGCCCGGCATCTTTCAGTTCCGCCAGGAATTCGGTAAGCGACCGGCCAAGTGTAGCCGCGCCTTGCGTCACCTCCAACGGCGAGAAGGCGTGGATGTGCATGCCAGGCACAGCCGCTTTGATCGCTTTGCAGATGTTCACATATGTGGCACCGGTATAGTCCGGGTGGATGCCACCTTGCAGGCACACTTCAGTGGCGCCGCGCTCCCAGGCTTCCTCCGAACGCCGAACGATTTCCGACATGTCGAGGTCGTATGGCGTGCCGCGCAGCGCCTCATGCGTCTTGCCTTTGGAGAAGGCACAGAACTTGCAGCGGTAGTAACAGATGTTCGTGTAATTGATGTTGCGATTGACGACGTAGCGCACGACCTCGCCGCTGACAGCGCGGCGGAGTTCGTCGGCGACCGTGATGACGCGTTCGTAATCGGCGTCGCGCGCGGCGAACAGACGGATAATTTCGGTTTCGTTCAGGCGCTCGCCGGCGGTGGCGCGGGACAGGATCGATTCCACGACCGGATCAGCGCTCGTCAGCAATACCGGCCGCGATACGGGAGGAACAACTTCGCCAGGCGACCACGCATCGTCGCGCGCCCAACCTTCGGAGTCCGATTGCTGCCGGACCCGAGGCGCGACTTTCTTGTCGAGCCAGCGATCGGCGTCGGCGGACCACGCCGGATAAATCGGCAACCGGGCGACCAGGATCTTGTCCATTTCCGCCGTGTGCCGCGCCAGGGCATCGAGTTCAGGCCACGGCGCCTCGGGGTTCACGTGGTCGATGGTGACAGGCGATACGCCGCCCCAGTCGTCGATGCCGGCGCCAATCAGGTTGTGATAGACGCCAGGTGACAGGTTCGGGGGCGCCTGCACGTGCACGTCCGCAGGCAGGATCAGCCGGGCGGCGGCGATGGTCCACAGCAGATCGTCAAGATCGGGCTCATCGGCGTTGGCGCGTTTCGTGTCGGGTTTGGCGCGAAAATTCTGCACGATCACTTCCTGGATGTGACCGTACTCGGCGTGCAGCGCGGCGATCGCCTCCAACGCATCAAGCCGGTCGGCGCGCGTTTCGCCGATGCCGATCAAGATGCCGGTGGTGAACGGAACGCGCAGCTCACCCGCCAGGCGCAACGTTTCCAGGCGCGCGGCGGGATGTTTGTCCGGGGAGCCGTAGTGGACACCACCTGGCTCGCATAGTTTCTCGCTGGTCGATTCCAGCATCAGCCCCTGGCTGGCCGAGACTTCCCGCAACGAAGCGATTTCCTCCAGCGTCATCACGCCGGGGTTCACGTGCGGCAGCAGCGTCGTTTCCTTCAGCACCAGCGCGCACATCGCCCGCAGATAACTGATGGTCGTTTCATGTCCGAGTTCCGCCAGAGCCTCACGCGCGGCGCGGTAACGCAGTTCGGGTTTGTCGCCGAGCGTGAACAACGCTTCCGTGCAACCGGCCGCCTGACCAGCCCGCGCGATGGCGAGCACTTCATCGGCGGACAAATAAGCGGCATGCCCGGCGCGCGGACGCTCGGCGAAGGTGCAGTAATGGCACACGTCGCGGCATAGTTTGGTCAGCGGAATGAACACTTTTCGCGAATAGGACACAAGCCGTCCATACGTCGCGTCTCGTTTTTCCACCGCCGCCGCGAGCAAAACAGGCAACGGCGCCGTCTCCAGCCAATCTCGGTTCATCATCATGCTTTCCGAACAACCTCTTCGCCGAAGCGTTGCAGCACGTCCAGTGTTTGCTCGATCGTCGGCCGCTGCAGGTAGACGATGAGATGGTTCACGCCAACCGATTCCAGCGCGGCGGCGTCGGCCAGCATATCATCACCGGAGCCGGTGAACATCTGCCTCTCGCCATCCGGCAAATGCCGCGTCTTCCAGGACGGCGGCATGAACCACACATAAGCGATATCGATCGAGGCGGGGTCGCGGCCATGTTTCTCCGCCACCCGATGCATGCGCTCGATGCCTTCCTTCAGCCGGCCAGGCGTGTTGAGCAGCACGTTGGCGTTATTGGATACCGGATACCAGGCATCGCCGTGGCGCGCAACTCGGCGCAGAGAGGGGCCACTTTCGCCACCGACCCAGATCGGAGGATGCGGCTTCGACACCGGCTTCGGCTCGAACACCACATTGTCGAACTGAGTGTACTTGCCCTTCATCGACGGCCGATCCTGGGTCCACAGCGCTATCCAGGCCTGGATATATTCATCGGTGACGGCGCCGCGTTCGTCGTAGGGTGGGGTGCCGAGCGCGGCGAATTCCTCCTTCATCCAGCCCGCGCCAACCCCGGCGATGACGCGGCCGCCGGACAGGATGTCGGCCGTCTGGAACAGTTTCGCCGTCAGCACCGGCGGGCGATGCGGCACCACCACGACCGAAGTCAGGAGTTTGATGTGTTTCGTGCAGCCGGCCAGGAAAGCCAGCGTCGCGATGGCATCGAAACATTCCCCGGTCGGCGCGCCGGGCCAGACGCCGTCGGCGGTGTACGGATAACGCACGTCGGTCTTCACCGGCACGATCAGGTGATCGGCGACACCCAGGATACCATAATCCGTTGGCCTCGGCGTCGTGCGCGAGGAGCATCATGTTTTCCCGGGTCGTCATGCAGCCGCGCGTGCCGATATGGATGCCGAATTCCACGCCGCTTTCTCTCCTGGTTGCCACTGGCTGTCCCATCGTGTGCTATCGAGGGCTCAGATGCAATTCATCGGGAGGAACAAATGCAGATCGGTTGTAGTGCGCCCACGAGTGGTCCTTTGATCAGCCCGGATAGTCTGGTCCGCATCGCCCAGGAGGCAGAAATGCTGGGCTTTGATTATGTGACGGTGAGCGATCACGTGATGATCCCGACCAGTATCGCCTCGCGGTATCCGTATTCGGACTCCGGAGAGTTTCCGTCCGGCGCCGCGGCGGAGCGGCTGGAGCAACTGACGGCGGCGACGTTCATCGCGGCCTCGACGTCGAAACTGCGGATCGTGACGTCGGTGATGGTGGTGCCGCATCGGCCGGCGGTGCTGACAGCGAAAATCCTCGCCACGATTGATTATTTGTCGAAAGGCCGCCTGACACTGGGAATTGGCGCCGGTTGGTGCGAGGAGGAATTCATCGCCATCGGTGCCTTGCCGTTCGCCGAACGCGGCGCGGTGACCGATGAATTCATGATGGTCTGCAAGGAACTCTGGAGCAGCGATGCCCCGAAATTCGATGGCAAATATGTGAAATTCAAGGACGTGCTGTTCCCGCCGAAGCCGGTGCAGAAGTCGATCCCGATCTGGATCGGCGGCGAAAGCGGACCGGCGTTGCGGCGCACCGCGAAATACGGCGACGCGTGGTATCCGATCGGCACGAACCCGCAATTCCCGATGGACACGCTCGATCGGTTCAAGGCCGGCGCGGCGAAGTTGCATGGCATGACGGAAAAGGCGGGCCGCGATCCGAAGGCGGTTGGTCTGGCTTACCGCGTGTCATCGAATACCGAGGCGCAACCGAAAGGCACCGTGGACGGGCAACGCAAATTGTTCACCGGCGGCGCGGCGGATTTCGCCGGCGACATCAAGGCGCTGCAAGACGCCGGCGTGACGTCGTTCGATTTTGGATTGTTCGGAGCAAACCTGGATGAGACGATCAACAAGATGCGCAAATTCCGCGACGACGTGATGGCGAAGGTGCGGTGATGCAGATCGGTTTCAACGCGCCGACGTCCGGCCCGCTGATCGAACCGGACACGTTCATCAGTATCATCACCGAGGGCGAGGAGCTTGGTTTTGATTATGTGACCATCAGCGATCACATCATGGTGCCGCGCAATCTCGACTCGAAATATCCCTACACGGATACTGGAGAGTTTCCCGCCGGCACGCAGGCCGCGTGGCTGGAGCAACTGGGCACCACGGCGTTCATCGCGGCGTTGACGAAGAAGCTGCGGTTCGTGCTGTCGGTCATGGTAGTGCCGCACCGGCCGGCGGTGTTGACGGCGAAACTGCTGTCGACGATCGACTATTTATCCAAGGGACGCCTGACCCTTGGCATTGGCGTCGGCTGGTGCCGGGAAGAATTCGAAGCGATCGGCGCCGCGCCGTTCGACGATCGAGGCCACGTAACCGACGAATGGATGGCGGCGTGCCAGGAACTCTGGACCGCGGAATGGCCTAAGTTTGACGGCAAATACGTGAAGTTCGACGACGTGTCGTTCAATCCCAAGCCGGCACAGAATCCGGTGCCGATCTGGGTTGGCGGAGAAAGCGGGCCGGCGTTGCGGCGGACGGCTCGTTACGCACATGGTTGGTACCCGGTTGGCACAAATCCTCAGTTTCCGATGAATACCGTCAGCCGGTTCCGCAAGGGATTGGAACGGTTCCGCGGGTTCTGTGAGAAAGCAGAACGGAATCCGGCGGAGATTGAAGTCGCGTTGCGCGTACTGGCCGGTCCTGGCGGCAAACCGCGCAGCTCGATTGACGGTGAGGCGGAAATGTTCACCGGCGGCGACGCGGACTGGGTCGAGGACATCAAGGCGTTGCGGGAACTTGGTGGCGCGGCCGTTGATGTCCGGCTGTTTCGTCGCTCCCCGGCCGACACGATCGACACGATGCGACGGTTTCGGGACGGCGTGATGTCGAAGTTGTAGTTGTCCCCGATTCGCATACATTTGTGTGAGATAAATCCCCGGGAGGTGGGCCGGCCCGCGAACGAACCGGCCCGTTACCTCTACCGCGTCAGATAGATAACGAGGGCCTTGATTATTAGTTCAAGGATCGCCAATATCTTCAGCAGGAGAGTGAGATGGGTTGTGGTCATCTCATTCGCCTCCTCGGTTTGCCGGCGGGGTGATTCCCGCCGGCATTTCCATCTTCAGCCAACTTCATGAATGAACCGTTGATGGCGCACCGCTGGCGTTCGTTCCGACATCAGGTCATTGCCGTATCGTTCGCTCTGGGTTGCATGCATAGGTATGTGGAACAACGTCCTGGAGGTGGGCCGGCCCGCGAACGAACCGGCCCGTTGCCTCTACCGAGTCAGATAGATAACGAGGGCCTTGATTATCAGTTCAAGGATCGCCAGTATTTTCAGCAGGAGAGTGAGATGGGGTATAGTCATCTCTTACCTCCACGGTTCGCCGGCGGGGTCATTCCCGCCGGCGTTTCTTTTTTCTTCTAACTTCATGAATGAATCGTTGTTCGTCCGCGGCGGTCGCCATCGGATTATCCGGGCGGCGGACCCTTCGGTCCACGAATTCTCACCAGGGCTTGACCTTCCTGGACTTACCGTCACCCTGCTGGCGGAAATGTCCAGGAGGAAACCATGCGACTTGGCATCACCGTCGACATGTCGGGCGCCCAGCCGAAGCTGGATATCGAACGCGTGAAGGAAGCGGAGCGGCTGGGGTTTTCGCAGGCCTGGACCGGTGAGGCATACGGCACCGATGCCGTCACGCCCGCCACCTGGATGCTGGCCAACACGACGAAGTTGCAGGTTGGCACGGGCATCATGCAAATCCCCGCGCGCACGCCGGCGATGGCTGCGATGACCGCGATGACGTTGCAGTATCTCTCCGGTGGAAGGTTCCTTTGCGGATTGGGCGTGTCCGGACCTCAGGTCATCGAAGGCTGGCACGGCGTGCGGTTCGGCAAACCGATGACCCGGACCAAAGAATACATCGCGATCATAAAACAAATCCTCGAGCGCAAAGGGCCGCTGACCTTTAAGGGCGAAGAATACGAAATCCCCTACGCCGGCCCCGACGCCACCGGACTGGGTAAACCGCTGCGCAGCATCACGCACGGCGATCCGACATTGAAGTTCTATCTCGCCTCGATCACACCGGCCGGACTGCGCACGGCGGGCGAGTGCGCCGACGGCGTGCTGCCGATTTTTTATTCGCCGGAGCAGCCGAAAATCGTTTCCGATCCGATCCTGGCGGGAAAGAAGAAAGCCGACCGGCCGGAAACGATGGATGGATTCGACGTCGCACCGTACGTTCGGGTTAAGGTCGGTCCGAGTGCGGCCGCCTGCCGCGATCTGATCCGGCCCGAGCTCGCGCTTTATATCGGCGGCATGGGCGCGCGAGCGAAGAATTACTACAACGATGTCGCGGCCAAACTTGGTTTCGAGGGCGAGGCGAAAATCATTCAGGACTACTACCTGGATGGCAAAAAGAATGAAGCCGCGGCGGCGGTTCCTGACAAGCTGATCGATGAGATTTCGCTGTGCGGCCCGCCCGAGCGTATCCGGGACCGGCTGGCGGCCTGGAAGGAAGCGGCGAAGTCAGGGCATCTCGGCACGATGGTGCTGAAGGGCGCCAGCATCGAGGCGATGCGCGTCGTAGCCGAAGCCGCGCTGTAATAAGTCAGCCAATGAAGACGCTGCTGGTCGTCTGGCACTCCGCGACCGGCGGCGCGCGGCAAATGGCGGAGGCCGCGGCGCGAGCGGCCTTCGATCCCGAGATCACGGTGCGATTGCTGCACGCGCCCGGCGCGACCGCTGACGATGTATTGAACGCGGATGGATATATTTTCGTCGCACCGGAAAATCTCGCCGCATTGGCGGGCGTGATGAAGGATTTTTTCGACCGCGTCTATTATCCCGCATTGGAACGGATCAACGGACGTGCTTACGCGACGTTGATCTGCGCCGGTAGCGACGGCGAGAATGCCGCGCGGCAAATCGCACGCATCGCCACCGGCTGGCGGTTGAAGGCGATCGCTCCGCCGCTGATCGTGTGCACCCATGCGCAGACGCCAGAAACCATCCTGGCGGCCAAGACCATCAGCGCCGAAGACCAGCGCCGCTGCGAGGAAATCGGTGCGACATTCGCCGCCGGTCTCGCGGCGGGAATCTTCTGAGCTTCACGCCGGGGGCCGCCGGCTCTATCGTCGATCCCGACAAACAGAGGAACCGCCATGACCGACTCTCCCGTGGTCCGCCTTGAAAAAGACGGCGATATCGGCGTCATCATCGTCAACTATCCGCCGGTCAATGCCCTCGGCCCAGGAGTGTCCGAGGGCATCATCGAATGCCTGGGCGCGGCGTACGGAGACCCGTCGATCAAGGCGATCGTCCTCATGGGCGACGGCCGCAGTTTCATCGCCGGCGCCGACATTCGCGGCTTCGACGCCAACCGCAAGCGCACCCCGATCGGGGAGCGGACCTATGACGTCATGGATCGCTCCGACAAACCGATCGTCGCGGCGATCCACGGCTACGCGCTTGGCGGCGGGCTGGAAAACGCTCTGGGCTGTCACTACCGCATCGCGGTTCCCTCCGCGAAGGTCGGCCTGCCCGAGGTCCTGATCGGCATTCTGCCCGGCGGTGGCGGCACGCAGCGTCTGCCTCGGCTGGTCGGGGTGCAAACCGCGCTCGACATGATTGTCTCCGGCCGTCACGTTCCGGCACCGGAAGCAAAGACGCTCGGCATTCTGGATGAAGTCCTGCCCGAAGGCGCCGACCTGCGGCAAGGCGCTGTCGCCTTCGCGCGCAAGATCGCCGATATCCGCCCCTTGCCGCGCGTGCGCGACAAAGAATGCAAGGCCGGGCCTGAAGTCTTCGAAGCGATGCGCAAATCCATCGCCCGCCGCGCCCGCAACCAAAAAGCACCCTATTATTGCATCGCCTCGGTCGAGGCCACCACGACCATGCCGTTCGACCAAGGCATGCTGCGCGAAAGCGAACTGTTCCTGGAACTTGTTGGCGCGGATGAGGCGAAGGCCTTGCGCTACGCCTTCTTCGCCGAACGCGAGGCCGCGAAACTGCCGGACATGCCGGCTTCGGCGAAAGCGCGCGATCTCAACAACGCGGCGGTGGTCGGCGCGGGAACGATGGGCGGCGGCATCGCGATGTCGTTCGCCGATTTCGGTTATGACGTGAAGATCATGGATGCGACGAAGGAAGCGCTCGATCGCGGCATGGAACGGATTCGGTCGAATTACGCGACGTCAGTCAAACGCGGCAGTCTGAAAGAGGACGAGATGAACCGCCGCCTCGCCCGTATCCATCCGGTGGACGGATACGACGACATCAAGGACTGCGACGTCGTCATCGAAGCGGTGTTCGAGGAAATGGATGTCAAAAAGCCTATCTTCGCCAAACTGGACGAGGTGATGAAGCCAGGTGCACTGATGTTCTCCAATACCTCGGCACTGGACATCGATCAGATCGCGGCGATGACGAAACGGCCTCAGGATGTCGCGGGCACGCATTTCTTCTCGCCCGCCAACGTCATGAAATTGTTCGAGGTCGTGCGCGGCGCCAAATCCGCGCCGGAAACGCTGGTCACGGCGATGGCTCTGGGCAAGCAGATCGGCAAGATTTCGGCGATGGCGGGCAATACGGATGGTTTCGTCGCCAACCGTTCGCGCGCACCGTTCAACGCCGAGATGGTCATTCTGCTGGAGGAAGGATGCCTGCCGGAGCAGGTCGATAAGGTGATGGTCGACTTCGGTTACCCGATGGGACCCTTCGCGGTGGGCGATCTGGCGGGTCTCGACATTGGCGCGGCCGGCAGGCGGCGCCGCGCGGCGGCCGATCCGAATTACCGCAAGCTGCCGATCGCCGATAAGCTGGTGGAACTCGGCCGTTACGGGCAGAAAACGGGCGCCGGTTGGTACAAATACGAAAAAGGCGCCCGCACGCCGCACCCCGATCCCGATGTCGCCGCGATTATCAAGACCGTCGCCGCCGAACTGGGGGTTCCGCGAAAAACCTTCACCGACACGGAAATTCTGCACCGGCTGTTGTTCGCGTCGGTTAACGAGGCCTGTCGCATCCTGGAGGAAGGCAAAGCGTACCGCGCCAGCGACATCGACGTGATGTGGCTACATGGCTTCGGCTTCCCTCGTTACCGTGGCGGATTGATGTACTGGGCTGATGGAATTGGCGTGAAGAACGTCTACAACCAGATCGCGAGCTGGCATCAACAGTACGGCTCACGCTGGGCTCCGTCACGGCTGTTGCGCGAACTGGCGGAATCGGGGACGCCATTCAGGGAGGCGAAGCCGGCTCCGTTTCAGTGAGGCCTGACTCTCGCTGTCATTGCGAGCGAAGCGAAGCAATCTCCATCAGTGGGGACAGGGAGATTGCTTACCCCGGTCAAGCCGGGGCACCGCCATGCTCCTCGCAATGACATGGGGGTCAACGTTCCACCAACACGACATGCAACCGCCTCGGCCCGTGCGCGCCGAGTTCCAGCGCCTGCTCGATATCCGCCGAGCGGGACGGTCCCGTCACCAGCATCACGTTGCGGGGCATCGCACCGATCTCGGACCGCAACAAATCCCACGCCTCCTCGTACGCGCCCACGATACGGGAAGCGCGCAGCACGACTATCTCGGTATCGGTCAGGATATTCAGCGTCGTTGGCCGCTCTGCCGACGAAGGCAACATCAACGTCCCGGTCTCGGCGATCGCGGCGAAACCGTGCTGGACACTCACCATATCGGAACCCTCGGCGCGGCCTTCGCGGATCGTCAGCAAAGGACGCGCCGACCAATCGATCGCCCGCAGTTCGGGGTGCGGCGCCATGACCAGTTCGCCCGGCAGATTTTGCGCGGCGAGATAGTCCGCGACCGCGCCAGGCACCTCGGCCTCGTCCGCGACACGCGTGACGGAACCAAATTCCTTCTCGACGTTACTGACGAACAAATCGATCTGTTCCGGGTGCGGTAAGCGGCTTCGCGCCGGGATCAACTGTCGCGGATGGCGATCCAACCGGCCGCGCAGCATCGCCGACTGATCCTCGGGCATAGGCCCTCGCCGCAGTCCCCTGCGGATCGCTGCCAGGATCGCGTCCTTGCTCATGACTGGACTCGCGACCGTTGCGCGCGCGCGTAAAGCGCGAAGAACGTATCGCCTTCAGGGGCCGGCAGATCGCGCGCCTCGGTCCAGCCGCCGGCGAAGGGCATCCAGGTAAACCGGCCTCGTTTGCGGCCCATCCAACCCAGTCCCAGTGCCGCCGCGCGGGTCAGCATCCGGTACAGCAATGGCCGCCGTGCCACGAAGCCCCACAGCCCAAGGTTCCATCGCACCGAGGCCGGCGTGAGATGGCGTTCGAACTCCCGCTCACGCCAGTGCCGCATCAGATTTGGCAACGGAATGCGTACTGGGCAAACGCTTTCACACTTGCCGCAGAATGTCGAGGCGTTCGGCAAATGTCCGGACTGGCGCACGCCGATCAGAGACGGCGTCAGGACGGCACCCATGGGCCCAGGATAAACCCAGCCGTAAGCGTGACCGCCCACGGCACCGTAGACGGGGCAATGGTTCATGCAGGCAGCGCAACGAATGCAACGCAGCATGTCCTGGAACTCGGTGCCGATCATGGCGGAGCGGCCGTTGTCGATCAGCACGACGTGGTATTCCTCGGGGCCATCCAGATCCCCGGGCCGTCGTGCGCCAGTGGAGAACGTCGTGTAGACGGAAAAATCCTGACCCGTCGCCGACCGCGCCAGCACCCGCAGCAATGAGGTGCAATCTTCAATCGTCGGCACCATCTTTTCGATGCTGGCCAGCACGATGTGCACCCGTGGCAGAGTCTGGGTCAGATCGCCATTGCCCTCATTGGTCACGATCACGCTGCTGCCGGTCTCGGCGATCAGGAAATTCGCGCCGGTAATCCCGACATCGGCCGCCAGAAACCGCGAGCGTAACTTCGTCCGCGCCTCGGTCAGAATATCGCGCCGTTCCGCGAATACCCGGTCCGCCGGCAGGTCGGTGTGCGACTCGCGGAACGCTGCCTCCCAGTCCTCCATGTTCAAATGGAACGCCGGCGCGATGATGTGACTCGGCAATTCGTGCCGTAGCTGAATGATGTACTCGCCAAGATCGGTTTCGACCGGTGTAATGCCGTTCCGTTCCAAATGGTCATTGATCGCGATTTCCTCGCCGATCATGGACTTGCCTTTGGTGACCGTCTTCGCACCGGCCTGCTCGCAAATGTCCAGCACGATCGCCCGCGCCTCATCGGCGTCGGCGCACCAGTGTACCTGACCGCCGGCTTGCAGCACCTTCGCTTCGTATGCCTCCAGATAGAAATCCAGGTGCGCGAGCGTATGGTTCTTGATGTCGCGCGCGGTGTCGCGCAGTTGCTCGAACTCCGGCAGGTTCGCCACGGCGGCGGCGCGGCGGGCGATGAAGCTGGTGCCGCTGCGGGCAAGCGCCCGTTGCAGACCGGCGTCGCCAAGGGCGCGGTGGGCATTCTCCTTGAACGCGGATGAGGTCGCGACGTGCATGGGGCCTCCTTGGCCGCCGACATTACCGCCAGCGGCACGGGCCACGCCAGACCGCGACCAAAGCCCGTGACCGCAACCCCTTCTGGCGTCACCAGGAACATGCCAAACACGCCGGTGCAAAACGGATGGACCAACGCCAGGTATGAGCCTCCCGCCGGACACAAGCGGAACGACGCTGATCGTGACGGGTGGTGATTCGGTCTATTTTCCGATGATCGAGGAACTGCATCAGTCAATCCAGGCCGCCTTCCCCGAGAACCCGCCACCATTCGGCGTGATCGACGCCGGCCTGACGCCGGACCAGATCAGCAAGCTTCGCGGCGTTGGTGCCATCGTGGCGCAGATTCCGGATGATCCCACGCTGCCGAAGGCGGCTTTGCGGCGACGGCCGGCGCTCGCGGCGAATTTCGGCAAACTGTGGCTCGATAAAATATTCCCCGGCCACGCCTTGCTGATCTGGCTCGACGCGGACACCTGGGTGCAGGAGGCGGATGCCGTGCGACTGATCGAACGCGCGGCCCGTACCGGCGCTCTCGCCATTGTCTCGGGTGGCGGCCGGTACTGGGAACGGCCGATTGAAGTGCGGTGGCTGTTCGGCGGACTGTGGGGACTGGCGCAGATCCGCTCGTTCAACTTCAAGAATGGCCGCCACGCCGGCCTGCCGTTGCCAGTGCTACGTGACCTCGGCACACGCCCGTTGCTGAATGCGGGTGTCTTTGGCCTGCGCGCAGACGCGCCGCACTGGGAGTCGATGCGGCGCTGGCAGGCGCGCGTCCTGCGTCGCGGCAAACCATTTACATCCGATCAGATCGCGATGGCGCTCGCGGTCCATATCGATGGCATGAAGATCGCCCTGCTGCCGGAGGGATGCAACTACATTCACCCATGGCGCTTCGATCCGCGGCGATCGGCGCTGGTGGAGTTTTACTATCCGTATCCCAAAGTCGGCATCGTGCATCTCGCGGGGCAAAAGCACATGCGGTTCGATCCATCAGCGACCACGGAGGTGCTGGACCTGGTGGACCGCCCACATCAACTCAGCCTGCGTTACGGGCACTTCCAGGCGGCCGTTCAGGCGCTGGTTCGCGAATAACGGAATCGATCTCACCCCGCTCCGCGATCACCCGGCGGAACAGTGCCAACTGACCCGAAGTCGTTTCGTCCCAACTGAATGGTTCGGCATAGGCCCGTGTCGCCGCGCGCGACGGCAACGCCGCGAACAGACGCCGGACGCCATCGACGATGCCGTCGGCGGAATTCTCGGTCATGATCACGCCAGCTTCGGGTGCACGCACGACCTCGGGGTTACCCCAGATCGGGCTGGCGACGACGGGCGTGCCACAGGCCATCGATTCCAGCAGGACGTTGGCCCAACCCTCGCGGGAGGAGGCGAGGATGGACGCGTCGGCGGCGCCATACAGTGAGGGCAGTTCGGCATGCGGGCGGGCGCCGAGCAGGCGCACTCGATCGCTCAGGCCAAACCGTGCGATCAATGCGGACAGCCGGTCGCGCTCTGTACCTTCACCGACGATGATCAGGTCGAATTCGGGTAACATTGTCATCGCCTCGATGGTACGATGATGCCCTTTGCGTTCGATCAGCAGGCCGACGGAAACAAGCAGCGAACGCGTCACACCGAGCGCGGCACGTGCGGCAACGCGATCCGCGGGTGGACAGAACAAGCCTGTATCGACGCCATTGCGCAACACCGTGACTTTCGTCGCGGGCGCGCCAATCGCCACCAGAGCCTCTTTCAGCGCCGCGCTTACGGCGATCAACGCCGCCGCGCCGGCGATCGCCTGCTGAATCATCCGTTTGGGCCTGACGTACTGAGGAATCAGGCTGACATCGGTGCCGCGCGCCGTGACCACCACCGGAAGGCCAAATCGCTGACCCAACCGCACCGCCGCGACACCGTCGGGATAAACGTAATGCGCGTCGATGGCATCATAGCGGTGGCCATCCGCGATCAGCCGTCCGACAACCGGCACCATGGCGCGATACAGCAGCGCGGGTGCCATCGACATGCCGATCTTCGGGATCACCGGAAACCGCGGATGCAGGATGTTCAGGCCGTGCCTGCTTTCCTGACCAACCACGCGCGCGTTCACCGCCCAATCGCCGAAGCCCGGATGCGCGAAGGGGAACCAGGGAACGGGCGCCACGACCTCACTGACCGCCTCGCCGCTCGCGACCAGATGCCGCAGCCGATTCTCCACGAACACGCCGTGGTTCGGTCGTGCGTTGCTCGGGTAGAGCGTCGAGAAGGTCAGCAGCCGGATCGGCGTCATCAGGCCGGTTCGGGGCGGCCTAGCCTCCCTTGAGGTCAGTCAGCAGGCGCTGCGCGTCATCCTTTTCCTTGGCCGTACCCTTAAGCCCCACGACGATGCTCAACTCCTTGATCGCCTCATCCTTGTTGCCGGTGTCCTTCAACGCGACAGCGTAATGATAGACCACGCGTGGGTCGTTGCCCGCCTCGGTCGTGGCCTGGCGCAGCAGCGCCACGCCATTGGCCGCGTTGCCGGAGGTGACCAGGATCCACCCCAACGTGTCCGCCGTCTGGGCGTTCGGTTGCAGCACATAGGCCCGCCGCGCGGTGCCCAGTGCCCGATCATCGCCTTTTTGCTGATACAGCCAGGCAAGGTTGTTGAGCGCCACGGCATCGTACGGCTTCTTCTTCAGCAGTTGCTCCAGATAGGTCGCCGCATCCGTATAATGCTCGGTCCCCAGCAGAACTTCCGATAGCATGTTCAACGCCTGGACGTCGTCCTGATGCTGGTTGACCCATTCGACCAACAGCTTGTTCGCGGCATCGATCCGGCCTGCCCGCATGTCGGCACTGGCCAGCCTTGTGACCAGCATGGTGGACGGATTGGTCTGGAACTCTTTCTGGTAAGCGTCCACCGCGTCGTTCGGCCGGTTCGCCGCCAGATAGAGATCGCCTTTCAACGCGCGCAGATCCGCGAATTCACGGTCCTGGCCCATCAGCCGATCGGCGGTCGCCAACGCGGCCTCCACCCCCGTCGACTTGAGGTCGATCATCGCGAGGTCCTGATAAAGCTGATAGTTCCGCGGACTGGCGGCGATGCCAGCGGTCAGCACACCACGTGCCGCCTCGAAATCGCCGGCCTCGATTTGCAGCGCGACCAACTGACGGCGGGCGCCGACGATATTGGCATCCTGCTTCAGCAATTCGGTGTAAGTGTCGCGTGCTTCTTTTTTACGGCCAAGGGCCAGGTACGATGCCGCCTTGAGGCTGTAAATCTCCACGGCGTTCGACATCGGCGGCTTTTCCGCCAAAGCGAGATCGAGCGCCTTTTGCGCCTTGCCGTCGCGGATATAGAGTTCACCAAGATTGGCGGTCGTCTTGGGCGACCCCGGATCCGCCGCGTGGGCTTTTTCCATGATGGTCGTGGCCTCGGCGATGCGGCCATTCTGCAATTTGTAGAAAATTTCCATTGTCAGGGCCGGCTCGGACGTCGGGTCTTTCGCCAGGACCTGCGCCAGCAGATCTTCCGCCTTCGGCTGGTCGCCGAGCATCGCCGCGATGCGAGCCAGATTGACCTTGGCCGGCGCGAAATCCGGATATTTCTTGACCAGGGCGGTGAACGTCGCCTGCGCCTCCGGCAGTTCGGTCTTCGCGAGATGCATCAGACCTTCAAGGTTGCCGGTGATTTCGGTATCGCCCTGCATGGCCTTGATCTTGGCGAGCGCGTCGGCGGCTTTGTCCATGTCGCCGCTGGCGAGCGAGGCGAAGAACAGGGCCTCACCCACGGCGGGCGCTTTCGGCACGAGCTGTAACGTGTGTTCCAGATCGCCCATCGCGGCATCGACGTCACCCATACCCATCCGCGCCGAGGCGAGCCGGGTCTGCAATCCAACGTCGTTCGGCGCCATCGACTGCGCCTTCTGGAACGCCGTCACCGCGTCCTGCGCGCGATTGGTGGCGGCGTAGGCACGACCCAGAAGATCATAGGTTTCGGCGTCGCCTTTGCCGGACTCAGCGACTTTGCCCAGTGTGTCGATAACCTGATCGGGGCGTTTCTTGGCGAATTGCACCCGGGCGAGAACTTTGTAGCCCGCGATATCGTTGGGGAAACGGGCCAGATACTTGCGCGCCGAATCCTCGGCCTGTTCGTACTGGCCAAGCTGTTCCTTCACCACCGCCTGCAGATAAAAGGCCCGCTGTATGCGGCCGACGAAGCCGGAGATCTTTTCCAGATCCTTATCTGCGGCATCGAAATGACCCGCCTGCGCTTCCATCACCGCCGCGAGATAAATCGCGGTCACGTTGCCGGGCGTACCCTTCAGCACCGCCTCGATATCCGACTTCGCCTGGTCGTTCTTACCCATCGCCAACGCAAGGCTGGCGCGGTCGAGATGCGCCTGCATCGCCGTTGGCTGACTGTTGATCAGATCGTCCAGCACCGCCATCGCGCCCGGCCCGTCGTTCTTCAATCGTAACAATTGGGCTTTTGCCAGCAGGGCCTCGACCGACTTCGGTTGCACGCTGATTGCCTGGTCGATTTTCGCCTGCGCGCCATTGAGATCTGCCCGCGCCACCGCGAGACGTGCGTCGGCCAGCAGCGGTTCGACCGCGTTGGGCGCCACCTGCTGGGCTTCGGCGAAGGATTTCTGCGCGTCGTCCGGTTTTTTCAGGCCGATCAGCGCGTAGCCGCGGGATACCAGAATGGACGCGTCCAGCGTCGGATCCCTGCCATCAGGCTTCAGGTCATCCAGTAATTTTTGATATTTGGATTGCGCCAGCATCGCCTGGGTTAGCAACGGAATGGCCTGATGCGGGTCGTATCCGCGCTGCCGGGCGGCATCCGCCTCACGTTCGGCGGCAACCGCGTCGCCGAGTTCCATCGAAACCCGGGCGAGTAAGAAATGCGCCTCGGCGTTCTGTGGATCGTTGCGCACGGCGTTGCGCAAATCGATTTGCGCCGATTTCAGGTCACCCTTTTTCAGCGAGTCACGGGCGTTCGACATGTAATCGGCGTGCGCGGCCAATGGAAAGCAGGCCAGCCCGGCACAAAGCGCGAGCGCGCCCAGAATCGGGCCGCGTAGCGCCGTTCCGTGCTGGCCGTCTTTACGCCCGATTGCCCGAAATCCCGTGGACGTCCTGTTACGCATGGGTCCTGATCCTTGGTTCTCAGTCAGTTTTGGCGGCTTCCGTCCGAGGCTCGCCCAGGCGGGCAGTCGTGACCGCCAGGTTTTCCGCCGTCGCGCCCGGCGGTTTCATCCCTTCAGCGTCAATCCCATGGACTTCCATGAGACCGTATAATGTCGGCCGGCTGACGCCCAGAAGGCGCGCCGCCGTCGCCAAGGTGTTGTTGCTGCGTGCCAACGCGGCTCGCAGCACCTCCCGTTCAGCGCGCAATCGCGCGGCGCGCAGATCGAGATCCGGTCTTTCCTCCTCGCCTGAAGCAAGTTCAAGGTCGGTGACGTCGATCATCCGCGTCTCGGCCATGACGACGGCGCGCTTCATGCGGTTTTCCAGCTCACGTACATTGCCGGGCCAATCATGCGCGTCCAATGCCGCCGCCGCGGTTTCAGTAAAGCCGCGGATGTTACGGTTGAATTCCTGATTGAAGCGGCTGAGGAAAAAATTCGCCAACAGCATCACGTCGCCGCCACGTTCCCGCAACGGCGGAATGCGCACCGTCACCGCGTTCATCCGATAAAACAAATCGCCGCGAAATACACCCTGGGCGATCTTGTCTTCCAGATTGGCGTTGGTGGCGGACACGACGCGAACGTCGACCTGGATCTTTTGCCGCCCGCCAATCCGCTCAACGATCTGATCCTGCAAGAAACGCAAGAGCTTGACCTGCAGCGGGTGCGGTAGATCGCCGATTTCGTCGAGGAACAAGGTGCCCTTATGGGCATTCTCAATTTTGCCCAATGTCTGTTTGACGGCACCGGTGAAAGCGCCGCGCTCGTGCCCGAACAACTCGCTTTCCAGCAGGTTCTCCGGGATCGCGCCGCAGTTGATCGCGACGAAGGGTTGGCGGGCGCGCGGTCCGAGTTCATGCAACGCCGCCGCCAGCGCCTCCTTGCCGGTGCCGCTCTCGCCCAGAAGCAGGACCGGCACATTGGTCGTGGCGAGTTTCTCGACGTCGCGGCAGACCTTCAGCATCGACATGCTCGCGGTGACGATGCGCTCGATCGGCGAGCGGACGGGGGCGTTCGCGAGACGGCGGTTTTCCTCCTCGAGCCGGTAAAGATTCAGGGCGCGGTCGACGATGGTGCGCAATACCTCGATCTCGACGGTTTTTTCGCAGAAGTCGTAAGCACCGAGACTGACCGCCTTGAGCGCGTTCTTGCGGGCGCCGTTACCGGTGGCGACGACGATTTTGGTCTTCGGCGCGATCCGCAGCACCTCTTCCAGCGTCGCGAAGCCCTCGCTGACACCATCCGGGTCGGGTGGCAGACCCAGGTCCATGATCGCGACCGGCGGATTTTCGCGCTTCACCAAAGCCACCGCCTGTTGCCGCGTGTGCGACAGCAAGACGTCCCAGGTCGGGAAGGCCCATCGGTACTGGGAGCACAGACCTTCGTCGTCTTCAACGATCAGCAGTTTCGGTTTGGCCATCGCCCGATCCGTTCAGGCCGCGAATTGCGGCGCATCGACCGCGGCCACCCTTACCACGGGCAGCAGCAGCCGCATCGTTGTACCCGATCCCACGCGGCTTAGCACCAGAAGATCGCCGCCCGCCTCGCGCAGCAATTCCCTGGCCTGGTAGACGCCGATGCCATGGCCCCCGCCTTTGGTGGAGGCGAACGGCCGGAACAGCTCGTCGCGAATGAATTCCGGGCTCATGCCCGGCCCTTCATCGACGATGTCTATCACCATGCTCAGGCCCTCCGGCCGCACCTCTATCCGTACCGGGGCGCCCGGTGGCGAGGCCTCAATCGCATTGTTCAGCAAATGCGCCGCGACCGCGTCAAACGATTCCGCGTCGATCGCCACGCCGCCCGCCTGCTGGCCGGAAAGGCCGTTGATCTCGACCGTATCGCCGTGGCGAGCCGTTTCCACGATGTCCCGCAGCCGCTCCACCGGATCGATCAGAGCGTGGCTGCGCTCCCGCCGGTCGGCCTGCAGCCGCGACAGCAGCCGGGTAATCTTGCCCACCGAGGCCCGCACCGTCGCCAGCATGTCGCGCTGGAATTCCGGGTTGTCGGCGTGCACCTCGGCGTTGGCCAGCAGCATCGACAATTGTCCGGACACGTTCTTGATGTCGTGCAAGACGAACGCGAACCGTTGGCTGTAGTCGCGCAATTCCCGCGTCTGCGACAGAATTTGCGCCGCGCGTTGCTCGGCCACCCGGCTCGCCACCTCGCGGCCAACGACCCGCAGCAACTGGAAGACCTCGTGATCCAGTTTGAACGGCGCACGCGAGCGGGTGAGCACGACGAAGCCGATCAGGCTGCCGAAATGGTTCAACGGCACCGCCAGCCAGGCGCGGGGAATTTCCTCGAACCAGGACGCCGCGTCCGGCGATTGCTCCAACACCACCACACGGTCCCCATCGCCAAATTCCGCGATAAGCGCGTGGCCCGGCGGGATCGGCGCCGTCACCGCGGGGGTATTGAGCGAGCCCGCCCACTGAAACGCCACATCCTCCGGCGCACGTACGAACAGCACGCCCCCCGGGCTGTCCACGACCTCGGCCACCGCGAGGATGGCACGCTTGTGCAGGCCGATGAACGCGTCGGGCGCCGTCAGGGTGCCAATGCAGCGCATCCATTCGCGCCGGTAATCGTAGCGGTGGCTGAAGAAATTATCGACCAGCACGCCGCGAATGCGCGAGCGCATGGAGCCCGAGGTCAATATCACCGCGATGATGACAACGCCGGCGCAGAGCAGCGACACCTCGACGACGTGACCCCACTCGGCGCCAACACGGCGAAACACCTCGCCGGTCAACGCGAGGCCCATCAGGAACACGCCGCTGATCACCAGCGTGAAGCTGTGGAACACCACTTCGCGGGAAACGTGGATGTCGACTTTCCAGCGGCGATCGCGCGCGGCGGCGATGGCGATCAGAGGGGCCGCGATCATGGTCGCGGGCGCGCGGCTTTCGAACAGCGGACCCGATATGGCGTGGAACAGCGCGGCGTCGGAGTAAAGCACCAGATCGTACAGGAACATGCCGCCAAGCGCCACGCAAAGCAGGTTCACATGCCAGCGCGCCTCGGCGGGCGTATTGAAGTAGAGATTTTCCAACAACAGGATGTTGCACACGGCGATACCGAGCCGGACGCCGACCCCGATCAGCCAAAGCGTCGTAGGCGTCTGACTCTCGATCAGATTTGTCAGCGCGAGACCGCCGACCACCAGAAACGCCAGCAATCCCATGGTCGAGAATGCCTGCATCAACTGGCCGCGCGCGGCGACGGAACGGCGATACAGATGCAGAATGAAGGCATACCAGGCGGCGGCGCGGGCCAGTTCCAACCAGCCGGGGAGGCCGGAGGCGGGAGCGGTGCGGTAGACCACCACGGCGACGGCCCAAAGGGCCGTGGTGAGACAGGCGAGCACGAGCCAGGCGCCGGTTCGGGTTAGCGGCCGACGGACGAGAATGAGCGCGCACAGGATCGCATACACAAGGGCGCAACCGCCGTGCAGGACGACCAGGGCGGAAAAATCGAGGCTCATGAGAACGAGATTATCTTCCGTACGACCGAGAATTGCCACTGTTCAGTGCGGGGGAGCCTCGGGACTTCGCCCCGAGATCCCAGCAAGGGGCTCTGCCCCTTGCATCCCCGCCAAGGGGCGAGGCCCCTTGGGACCTATCAATTGGGCTGAAGAATGGGAGGGGCCGACCGCGACCTTGCATGGTCCGGGTTGGCCCCTCCCATTCTCCAGCCCACTAACAGATTTCAAAGGTCCTCGCCCTTTGACGGAGGTCCAGGATCGAGCCGCGAAGCGGATCGATGGGCCTCCTGGCGGGCCTGGTCCGCTCTTCGCGGCCCAGGAGGGCAGAGCCCTGAGCTCCTGCCTCGCCCGTTCAGCGCGCGCCTTCGCGGAACAGGATCACGCGCACGGTTGACAGCAGGATGACCATATCGAGCAGAATGCCGCGATTTTTGACGTAATAAAGATCATAGGCGAGCTTTTCGCGTGCGTCATCCACCGACGCGCCATAGGGATAATTCACCTGCGCCCATCCGGTCAGGCCTGGTTTCACATAGCCGCGATGGTTGTAGAACGGGATGACCTTGGACAATTCCTCGACGAACACGGGCCGTTCGGGCCGCGGCCCGATCATGCTCATCTCACCCCTTAGTACGTTGAACAGCTGCGGCAATTCGTCGATCCGGCTGGCTCGGATGAAAGCGCCGACCCGGGTGATTCGCGGATCGCGCTGTTGCGCCCATTGCGGCTTGCCGGCCACCTCGGCGTCCATCGCCATGCTGCGGAACTTGAACAGTGTGAACGTTTCGCCGTGCAGACCGGTCCGCTCCTGCCGGTAGAAGACCGGACCCCGGCTATCGAGCCTGATCATCGCGGCGGTGACCAGCATGAGCGGCAGGGTCACAATGGTCAGCAACAGGCCGATGGCTATGTCGAAGACGCGCTTGACCGCGCGGGAGACCATCCCGTTCTGGAATCCGTCGGCGAACAGCAGCCAATTGGCATCGATCGCGTCCAGTTCGATGCGGCCCAGGTGATGTTCCTGGAACGAAAGATCGCTGTAGACCGCGATGCCGCGCAGCTTATTGTCGAGTAGCGCGGCGTGCGTGGCCGGCGCCGGTTCGTCCTCGGCGATGACGATGCCCCAGACACGGCGGTCGCGCATGAAGCGACCAGACAGCGCGAGGGGCTGGTTCGCCGTGGCTGGGTCCGGCGAACCCCGGACGATCGTGCCGCGCTCCTGGGACAGGGCCGGCGCGGCGTCACCGGCATCGAAATCCCTTGCGGATACGGCGAACGGCTCGAACAGGCCATGACGTTTCGCCGCGAGCCGCCGGCGCAACCGTCCGGCCCGGGCACCTTCCCCGACAATCAGCACCAGCCGCGTCACCGGCATGCGGGAGGCCAACGCGCTGAAACCGAATCGCACCAGCAGCACGAACGGCAGCCAGATCGCCAGCAGCCGCGCCAGCCAGACGATATGGTCGCCGCTGAGGGTCATGCGATAGGCGCCGCTGACCAGCAGGATGGCGGGGAACGCCAGCAAAGCGGCGATCGTACCGCTCAACAGGAAGCGCCTTCGGTCGAGGCAGACTTCCGGGCGGTATAACCCAATCGTCGCTGCGGTGCCGGCGATGGTCACCGCCAGCATGGCGGCCAGAACCAGGCAGTCACGCGGCAAATCGGTCGATTCCAGCAGCAACGTCGGACCGCCAGCAGTCAGCATGACGAACGTCAGCGCGAACAAAAACGCGAACTCAAAGAGGCCCAACATGGCCATCTCAAACGGCAATAATTGCACGAGCGCTCGTGCCATCCTCAAGCTCCCTCAAACACCCGAGGCGGGCGCCCGGCCAATGTCACGCCGCGCATCCCGATCAATGTCGTGTCGAACAACAAGAATTCCGCTCCGCGTGACCGTCTGATAATACAACGTCCATCATTCGTCCAGAAAATTGATTCCATTCCCGTCAATGTTCACCAATCTATCAGATTGTTAACCGATTGAGCGCAAAATTCGCCCCGGCATAACCCGGGAGCGACCGCCGGCGAGCCGTGCTATCGAGGTATTTTCTCCGCGTCCAGTGGGGTTTTGGCTCAATTTGACCTTCATCGCGTGCATCATTTGAGCATGCGGCAACTTACCGGGAAATTACAGGTTAACAGACAACTTATACGAGTATAATTCACCGCATCTCACTGTTGATCCAGGTCCGGCGCGATGATATAGGCCGCGCTACGGATGTTGTTAAAAAAATGGCACCGGGCGCACCCGGTGCGAGCAGGTCTGGCTCCAGAGAGTGAGCGGGACCGGCATGACGGACGGGACGGCTTATGCGTCGGGTTGGCTCCCCGGTGAAGGGAACGGGGCCGGTGGAACGGATCAGCGGAACGACGCTGGTCTTGTGTTCCCTGAAATGCCGGGAACCCGGGCGGATCCGGGAAAAAAATCCCGACCACTCTGGTTGCCCGGCGACTCTGGTTGGAGGTGTGTGGCCCACTTGGTTAAGCGCTGTCCTGAAGCGGCGGACGGGGGACGATCCCTTCCTTCCTCATCGAGTGGGCGCGGCACGGGCCAATGCGTCGCGAAGCAGCGGGGCGCGGACCGGCGGCGGAACGTTGTTCGGGTGACATCATCCGGTAAGGTTGCCTCTGTGATCCTGTCCGGCGCCGCGTTTGTGCCGGCGCTGGCCTTGTAAATATGGAGAAATGGTGAACTTACTCGCACGCATCGCCTCGCTGATCCTTCTGCTGGCAACGCTGGCGGGTTGCGGCGGCCCACCCAAGGGCGGGACCGAGGTCGCGCCCATGAAGACCGACCCGGGTCTGGTCGGTCAGGACAAAACATCAGACGAATACATCATCGGCGCCGGCGACCAGTTGAGCGTCTTCGTCTACCGCAATCCGGACCTGAGCGAGCCGGGCGTCGCGGTGCGCCCGGATGGCCGGATTTCAACCCCGCTGATCGAGGACATCGTCGCCGCCGGCAAGACGCCCAAGGCGTTGGCGCGCGAGCTGGAGCAGAAGCTGGCCAAGTTCATCCAGGATCCGAACGTGACCGTCATCGTGCGCGGCTTCATCGGGCCACCCGACCGCCAGGTGCGGGTGATCGGTGAGGCGACGGATCCGGTGGCGATCCCGTATCGTGAGCACATGACCTTGCTCGATGTCATGATCGCCACCAAAGGGCTGACCAAATACGCGTCCGGTAACCGCGCCGTAATCGTTCGTATCGATCCTGACGGCAAGCGGCGCTCCATCAATGTGAAGCTGGCCGACCTCATCAAGGACGGCGATATCAGCCAGAACATCGAGATGCAGCCGGGCGACACATTGATTATACCGCAATCCTGGTTCTGAGGAGGCTTCGACGCCATGGAATCCGTCCGTACCATGCTGTTTCAGTACCTGCGCGCGGCGTGGCGCCGGCGTTGGCTTGGCGTGGTCGTGGCCTGGCTGGTGTGTGGTGTGGGCTGGGTCGGGACCTATACGATTCCGAATCAGTTCGAATCCAACGCCCGCTTGTTCGTCGACGCCGACGCGATCCTGACCCCGCTGTTGCGGGGCATCGCGGCGGACTCGGCGCCGACCACCCAGTTGGAAATCCTGCAGCGTACGCTGCTCAGCAAACCCAACCTGGAAAAACTGATCTCGAAGACGGACCTCGACCTGACCCTGAACGGGCCGTCCGACCGCGAACGTCTGATCAACCGGCTGGCCACCGATATCAAGGTGATCCCGCAGACCAAGAACCTGTTCACCATCTCATACCGCGACAAAAGCCCGAAGCTGGCGCACGACGTCGTGCAAACGCTGCTGACGATCTTCGTCGAAAGCGCCACTGGATCGAACCGGACCGACATGGAGAACGCGAGGCGCTTCCTGGAGCGGCAGATCCAATCTTATGAGCAGCAATTGCGGGCGGCGGAAAAGCGGCGCGCCGATTTCCGGGTCCGCTACATGGAAATCCTGCCGAACGACATGAACCCGAACATCGGCGCGCTGGAAGGCGCCCGGGGCAAGGTGGCTGACCTGTCCGGCAAGCTGCAGGACGCCGTCATCCAACGTGACTCGCTACGCCAGGAGGTGGAGAACACACCCCCGATGCTGGTGGCGGAAGGTGGTGTGTATACCCCGGGCGGACCGGGCGCGGCGCCAAAAACCAGGTTGCAGGACGCCGAAGAGACTTTGCGCAACCTGTTGCTAAAAGACACAGACGAACATCCCGATGTGATCGCCCAAAAGAAGCTGATCGAATACCTGAAGGGGCGCCCGGACGGCGAGCCCGCCAAACCCGGCAAGACGGTCACCGGCGACCAGACGGTGCCGCCGGGCGGCATAACGACACCGAAACGGTCTGTACCAAACCCGGTTTACGACCAGTTGAAACTCAAGCTGATCGACTCAGACACCCAGGTCGCGTCATTGACCCGCCAGCGCGATGAAGCAGTGCGGTCACAGGACCGGCTGGAAAAGATCTCCAAGGAGCAGCCTGGCCTGTTCGCCGAGTACCAGAACATGGACCGCGACTACAACGTGTTGCGCAAGAACTATGAGGAGCTGTTAGGCCGGTTGCAGTCGGCCAACATCGCTCAGGCCGCCGACACGCAGGCGGACAAGGTCAAGCTCCAGGTGATCGATCCGCCGGAAGTGCCGCGCATTCCGGTGGCGCCGAACCGGCCGCTGCTGGTTACTGGCGTGCTTTTGGGCGGCGTCGCGATCGGCATGGGGATGACCATACTGTTCGGCCAGCTCGACCGCTCATTCTCCTCGGTTGACGAATTGCGCACGCTCGGGCTGCCGGTGCTTGGCGGCATCTCGGTGCTCGGCATGGCGCCGTTCCGGCAGCGTCTCATGACCGCCATGCGATTTGGCGCGGCGGTCGCGGTGCTGGTCGTGGTATATGGCGGCCTGATGGTCCACATCCTGCGAACGGCGGCTCTTATCTGAATGGCCAGTTCCCCGAAATCCTCTCTGGTCGAGCGTCTGGTGCAGGATCGCCTGAGGTCGGGCGATCTGGAAGCATCCGCCGCGCAATTGCTGCACCTTGGCGAAGGCGCGCCGGGGGAGGCCACGCTTCGAAGACAGCCTGATGCGGCGACGGGCGAAATAAACGGCGACGGCGCGAACGGACACGTCATCAGCGCCATGGTTACCCCCGTGATCGCGCCGGTGGCCCAGTCGTTGGTCACGGAGCTGCCGGCGTTCCCGGCGCCGGACGCGTATTCGGGCCCGCCGGATCGGGGCACTCCAGATCGGGCAGGACCAGTCGCGCTGGAGTTGCGTCCGCTGGAGCAACCGACACGGGTGGAAGCCGCGCCATCACCGTTTCCACTACCTGGCCTCGCGCCATCGGCCCTGGTACCGCCACCGGCCACTGCTCTCCGGGTCTCGGTGCAGCCGTTAGCCGCCTCACCGACCCCGGGCGGGCAAACGCAGGATCCGCAACCCGAGCCCGCGCCACGGGAAACTGTGCCCGCCGCGCCACGGGCCACGCCGGACGTCGAACGGCCCGACCTGGTGCAAGGCCCGCCGACCATCGACGCGGTCGCTCTGGAGCGTGGCGGCATGGTCGACTGGTCGCGCACCCGCAGCCGCATTTCCGAGGAATTTCGCCTGGTGCAGCGGCAAATCCTGCGCGCCGCGTTCGGACCAGGTGCTGAGCCCGGCTTCTCCAATTTGCTGATGGTGACCAGCGCGCGACCCGGCGAGGGCAAGAGCTTCACCTCGGTCAACCTTGCAGGCAGCATCGCGCGGCAGGGCGATCACCATGTGCTGCTGGTCGACGCCGACTCCAAGCGCGATTCATTCTGCTACGCGCTTGGCCTCGCCGAGATGCGCGGCCTGCTCGATCTGGTCGCCAACCCAAAACTGGATCCGTCGCCGTTGATCGTGAAAACGCCGATCGACCGGCTGTCTATCCTGCCGGTCGGGCGCGAGCGCGAACGCAGCGCCGAGTTGTTCTCCACCAAAGAAATGACCCGCCTGATCCAAAGTCTTGGCCGGCGTTATGCCGACCGCCTGCTGGTGCTGGACGCGCCACCCTGTCTGTCCACCTCGGACCCGGCGGTTCTGGCGCCCGTGGTGGGACAGATCCTGTTCGTGGTCGAGGCCGACCGAACCCAGCGCGATGAGGTGGAAGCCTCGCTCGACCTCATCCAGGCCTGTCCCAACATCACTCTGGTGCTGAACAAGCAGCAGATTTCATCGCGCTATACCTTCGGGGCCTATTCGTCGTACTATTCGTCCTGAAATTACGGGAATCGGGGCTCTGGGCAAGCAAGACGAGGCGGTCGCGTCCAGAACAGCCGCCTGTGTCATGGGCGGTTTGCTGGTGGCGTTGCTGGCCCAGACCAGCGCTTCGGTCGCCTTTCCATTTGTGGATCCGACCAATGCCGACAGCATTCCAACCGGCGCGCCGACCGGTACCGAGTTGCCCGCGACCGACACCCAGGGCCTGCAAAACAATTTGCGGCTGACCAATCCGGCGGCGCCCGGCAATCCATCCGCCTGGACCATCGTTCCGCGACTGACAATTCAGGAAATGTTCAGCGACAACGCGCTGGAGGTGACGTCGCCGCGGGTTTTTGACGCGACCACCATCTTCGCGCCCGGCATCAACGTCGCCGCCGACACGTCCCGATTGAAACTGGCGCTGGACTACCAGCCCACCCTGATGATGCACGCGATCGAGGGCCCCTTGAACGTGCTGACGCAGCAATTGAGTTTGACCGGCCTCGTCACCGTCGTTCCGGATCTCGCATTTGTCGACATTCGCGCGTTGAGCGGCGTGCAATCACGACTGGGCGCGCTGGCCGGTGGTGGCACACTCGGCACGGCGGGCAATACGGCGACGGCCACCGCGTTGGCGCCCGCGAACTCCAATCAGACCGAGGGGCTCAATCGGAACAATGAGGTGCAGACCTCCAGTTTCGGTCTTTCCCCGTATTTGCTGCGGCAGCTTGGCGATTACGGCTCGATCAAGGTTGGCGCATCGATCAACACGTCCCGCTACGACACCATCAGCGGATTCATGGCGAGTCCGCTGCCGAGCGGCGGCATCAATGGTTCCAGCCTGCTGTCGACCGAGCAGATCGCGCACTACAGCACCGGCGAATTCCTGCAGAAGTTTCAGGATTCGATCGACGTCGACCTGATGCAAACGCAGACCCACAACGACGCGGTCACCGCCAACACGACAACCGTGACCGGTGGGACCACGGTGGTGAACCAGCCCGCGGGTTCGTTTTCCTCGCGGCGGGATACCGTCACCAATCAATTGAGCTACGCACTCAGCCACACCATCACCTTGCAGGGCTCATTCGGCTACCAACAGGTCGAGTACTCGCAGAATAATGGGCCGCAAATCAACGGGGTGACCTGGAATGCCGGGTTCACCTACGCCCCGAGCCCGGACAGTTCCCTGACGATGAGTTATGGACATCTGAACGGCACCGACGCGTTCCAGGCGAATGGACGCTTCGCGATCGGCGGGCGCTCGGTGATAACCTTGAACTATTCCAATACAATCGGCACCCAATTGGAGAATTTACAGAACCAGCTGAATAACAGCGCGGTCAACGTCAACGGGCAATTGGTCAACGCGATTACCGGCGGACCCAATTTTGTCGCGCAGAACGCCATCGGCGCGCAGAACGGCGTCTTCCGCTTCAGCACCTTGACCTCGTCGTTCGCGACCCAGTGGGTGCGCGATTCGGTGCAGGCCTCGCTGAGCTGGTCGATCCAGACCAACATCACGCCGGGAGCCACGACAACCACCGAATTCATCGATCCCGAAACGGGGAACCT
>Ga0182018_10000264_pt1 | contig 69330 bp, 69 predicted proteins | sample 812P2MmetaG_FD_120490 | JGI IMG/M metagenome (GOLD analysis project Ga0182018, IMG submission 120490) | Permafrost microbial communities from Stordalen Mire, Sweden - 812P2M metaG | ecosystem: Environmental > Terrestrial > Soil > Wetlands > Permafrost | place: Sweden: Stordalen | collected... | reverse complement strand
GCACCGAGAGTGGGTAAGACATCCCTTGCTAAGAGAGCGATGGTCGAGCAGAACGTTCCCTTCGTATCAACCGACGTGCTGACGCACGCTCTTGGTCGAACATATCCGTCAACGCATCTACGCGGGGCGACGTGGACTGAAACACCGGATCTGTTTTTTCCGTTTCTTCAACAATTCATTCGCTACACACAAAAATGCATATCAAACTACCTGATAGAGGGCGCGGCAATCTATCCCTCTCACGTTGCGACATTAATGAGGGAAACAACAATCCGAGCGTGCTTTCTCGGAACAAGTGTAATTTCTTTGCGCAACATAGAAGAGTATGCGTCGGTTGACGATTGGGTGAGCCCGTTAGATGAACACGAAAAGCATGAGTTGCCTCAACGAATACTTGAGTTTAGCAAACTGTTAGAATCTGAAACATCTAAACTTGGCATCCCTTACTTTGATGTGGGAGACGATCGAAACACAGAGATGCAGGCTGCTTACAATTACCTATTCAATCAGGGGGATTAACGGCGTGGCGAAAAGTTCGGATCTTATGCATGATTCAATAAATCACGGGCTGAACGTAATGCGTTCCGTAGGCTTGGCCTCAGTCGCTCTTGATCAACAAATGTGGCCATAGGGCCGAGTTCTGTAAAGTGAATATCGCCCTTGATTTTAACGCAAATCGGATCGACTCCGAGCGAATGGTAGTAGTCGCAAAACTTGAAACCAGCACCCTCGACCTTGTCGCTTAGCTCGATCCAAAGTGCAGGACGCCCGACCGCGTGCGCAAATATAATTCCGTGCAAGGACGACGAAAGCACGATTTCGCACTGGCGTAGTTCACTGAGTAATTGCTCAGGTCGTTGACCCACATCAATAACTGAAACATCCTTCGACTGAGATGTCTCGATAATTGGGTTCTTTCGATCGACATAGTGAGGCACTACACCGAACTTAAACTTGATTTCGCTGGCGCCGGAATCCAAAAACTCGTTGGCCAATATACCGGGGTCTCCGTACGTCTCAGGACAAGAGATGCCGTGCTGGAGCAAAAGCCGGCGTGTCAAAGGTCCCCGAACAGCAAGGATACGGCTCGGCTTTCGATATACTTGGGTGTTTCGTGCCTTTAGGCCAGCACCGCACACAATGGAAAATTGATCGGCCCATTGAAGTATACTTCCGACCAGCACAAAATTTTGACAATCAAGTTCTTTATCGCCGACAACGGCATCGACGGGCCCAATGTAACGTTCTGCAATATCACGGGCGAAAAGGTCACCAGCATTTAGAACTTTTGTGAATTGCTTCAGAATAATCGGCATTCACTTCAGCCGCGCAACCAGAGGTGATATGGGTTTTCACGACCCGGGGGGTTCTGGTGCATATCCTTTTAATGCCACAAGCCGGTTCGCTGGGGTTAGGCGGTCTTACTCGGTGCAAGGCGGTCGCACGAGAGGCGGCACTAAGAGGGCACGAAGTTAGCTTCTTTTGTCACCCTGGTGTAGCAGATCGTTTTCGCGAACTATCCAATTCAATTCATTCAGCGCCCGTGCCTCCAATTCGTGGGTATGGGGCGGCACCCAACTTTCGCGTTTCCGACAGCATCATTATTCGGGGAATGGATGACGTCAACTATTTGCGAGCGACCGTATCGACGGAACTGGCCTTATATCGCGCGCTTAAACCAGACGTAATTTTCACGGAGAACCAATTTAGCAGCGCTATATCGAGTTCGATCGCTTCAATTCCCCTTGTCACGACGGCGGCGTCCGTCAACTTAGCGTCGTTCAGCTCGCCGCTGTACGCTGATAGGGAAAGTGTGCCGGGGGTAGAGCACAACTTCAACATCGTTCGGCGAGAAAATGGCTTACCTGATATTTTGTCGATTACAGATTTGTATCACGGTGGGAGCGCCATCAACGTTGCTCCGACGTTACGTGAAATCGAGCCCCAACTGGCTCAGTTACCTAATCTTATATACGTTGGACCATTACTGGATTCATCGATTGAAATAGGGCCGCTACCAGACGTTTTAAAAGACATTCAAACCTTGAAAGCAATTTATGTTTACATGAGCGTGGGAACTTTGACGCCCGAAGAATACGTTCCAATTATATGTGTGGCATCTGACATAGGAAACTTATCGTTCGTCGTGGCTCTAAGACAGGACAACTATCGGGGAAGCCCACTTCCTCAAACGATTGGACGGGTTCGGCTATTCCAAACGTTACCAGGCCTCACAACCATCAAGAAGTGTGCTTTGGTAATTACGCGTGGTGGGCAGAATACGTTGATGGGCTGCATACTATCGCAGCGTCCCGTGCTAGGGTTTCCGGGCACAAGCGCAGAAGCAGATTTCAATTTGAGATCGGTAGAGAACTTTTGCGAAATTGTTCGCCACCCAACGAGCGATTTTTTATCCCATCACCTAGTAACACTTGTGACGCAGACAATGGCTGCTGGCATCGGTCCTGCCTACGCCGACCTAGGTGGGCGTCTTCGGAGCGGCGGCGGTGCAGCTGCTGTGCTGACGGCAATTGAGAAGCGTCTTTAATTCTCTCACCACCAAGGAACACGCCTTGAATCGCGAAGTCGCAATTTAAACTCACGGAAACCGGGGATCAGTCGACATGCCAGTTCAAAATTGTTTTGATCCCCGTAATTACGATCGGATAACGCCGTTATTTCGTTCTCTTGATGATATGCCGTTGCATCTGTTGACCATTTGAACTGGCCACCGCCCCTCCACATGCGATAAGCAAACTCTGTATCTTCGTATCCCCAGTACCCGTTGAAAACTTCGTCCATTAGGCCGGATCGGAGCGCGAGCGCGCGAAAAAATGCTGCGTTGCATCCATGAAATAGATGATACGGGGCGGGATGATTTGTAAGGCGGCGCAGTTCGGGAATCCGCCTATCCTCTAGCTGCAGCCAATTTGAGATACTTCGTACGTCTGGAAGCCGACTCACGATATGGGGATCAGATAAAATATCACTCACGCCCAGATCGCGAGAGTCAATGAACCGGCGTGCACCGATAGATACGGTCAAAATTGAATTTGTCTGTAGGGCTGTGACATGCGCGTTCATCCAATGCGGCGGGGGTATCATGTCGCCGTCTAAAAAGAGAATGACCTCACCCGTAGATGCTCGCATGCCAAGGTTTTTCAATGATGCCAGTCGATAACCGTGATGTTGTTGCGTCACAACCTGAGTTTTGAACTTTAATTCCAAGTTCGGGAGTACAGAGCGCCAATTGTCGATGCTCCCGTCGTCAGCAACGATGATCTCGGTCTTGTCAGCCGGATAATTCTGCGCCCAGAGACCAGCCACACAACGTCCGAAGAGGTCGGTGATGTTGTAGATCGTGACAATAACGGACACGGTAGGAACATCGCGCACCGAAGACGGTGACGGGGAAATTCCAGTGTATTCCCGGAAGGCCGACATTTTGCGGCGTAGTCATCCTTCACACGACGCCAAAGCTACAATTACGTGATTATCATGCACTTGACGTAATTCGGCACTGTATCATTCAGTCGCGTGTCTATAGGAGGAACAGTCGAATGCCGTTGTCTTACGATAGAAACTATCTCGATTGCCACCGCGAGGGGAGCTATCGGTCAGCCAAGATCGTCCTCCCTATCATATTTGAACGATTCAATCCCGCATCCGTCATAGACGTAGGGTGCGGAGTGGGTGGCTGGCTCAAAGTCGCTGGAGATCTCGGAGCGACCCAGATTGTCGGCGTTGACGGGGACTACATCGACCGGTCAATGCTAATGATAGATCAATCAGCCTTCGTGCCGCACGATTTAGCCAGTTCCATCTATATAACACAGAAATTTGACCTCGCAATCTCGCTTGAGGTCGCTGAGCATTTGGGAGCCTCTGTCGTTCCGAATTATCTAGCTTCATTGATGACACTTTCTGACATGGTTCTATTTTCTGCGGCAATTCCTGCGCAAGGCGGTACAGACCATGTCAATGAGAATTGGATGGAATTCTGGGCGATACAATTCGTTCAGCGCGGGTATCTGCCTCTGGACATCATTCGCCCGCGCATTTGGAACGATAGGGACATCGAGCCGTGGTACCGACAAAATATTATGATCTTCGCTAACCGAGCTGCAATCGCAAGGCACTCCCTCCAAGAAGCGGTAGTGCAACCGGGCCAACTAATGTCCATCGTGCATCCGGAAATCTACATGCGACGTATTATGCGCGCAAACCCTGCGTCACTTCGCCCGACGTGCTTGGCCGAATACCACGAACTTATTGACAAGGTGACGAGCACCATGCGCGCTGGAGCAAACAAGAAGCCCTGCTCGTAAGTGGAGGCAGGGCTGAGCGTCTGGAACTGCTTGGATTTACTCGCGCCGCGGTCGGCAGAGTTTTTCCAGTCGCCCTGCCTGCCGTCGATTGCAATGGCAGGCATGCTCAATACTCATCGGCACGCATGATGGTGAGAACCCTGTGTGTTTTGTCGATGTCGGTGGGATCGTCAGACCCCGAGCGTATGTCCAGTCCGTAGTAGTCGAACTTCCAAAACCACTTCTGGCCGTGCACTCCGCGAAATCGCTCTGAAAATCGGGCGGCATAACAGTTGTCGCAACGGGCGCTGATTTTGGTGCAGCCGGTGACCGGGTTCCAGGTAGCATCAGTCCATTCGATGGCACTTTTTTCAGCCATGTCCGGGTGACCTCGAAAACGGAATAGGGAGCCCTCGTCTTCTATCGTGAGACAGCCGTATTCGTCGGTGGTTGATATAGCATGACCACGTTGCGCGAGCCGCAGCGTGGACAGCGCAAGCGGCTTTCAAGACGCGACAGCGGAAACGCCCGGCCGCGGGTCCATACCAGCGTCTCAATGTCCAATTCCTTGCGGTAAATGCACTCCCGGCTGGATTTGGAGCTTGTGCCATCCTCGCGACTGCGCACGCAGCGCGCGGTGACACGCCAGCCGAGGGAATGCGCTTCTCCGATGGTTTCGACGGCCATGTGGGGCTTGACTCCAATGAGAACAAAATAGGAACATGGTCCTTGATCTGTCAAGGCAGGTCAGTCGGCGCAAAAACAGCAGCCTACGGGCTAGTGCTGGCGCGTTTTATTGCCAGTCGGGACGATGACCATGCATGTTTGGGAGTGGGAGACTTTCGAGGAGGTTGTTAATTCCGCAGCTTGTTCCGTTACAAACCCAGGCCCGCTGCGCGCCCCGATCGACAGCCTGTCGATCCGCCGCGATGAGGAGCGAGGACTGATTTTAGCAACGACCTGTCCGGGCAACGCTTCGAGTTCCGTAAAACCTTATCCTGCAGGCACCGTCCGTAGAAGCGACGACATTATCGAGTTTGCGACGTTAACCGGATTTACTGCGGTCGCTCGGGGAGTCACTCCGCGACATTGGAATCGCCTGCAGAGCCTGCAAACTGGATCGGATATCACCAAAGAAGAGTCCTCGTTGCATTCCCTGATCCTCAAATCCCAACATGGGGGTAATCCACATTACACGATCGAATGGATCGATAATTTTGACGCTGAATCGTTCTCCTGGTTTGGGAATATCACAGACAAGAGCACGTCTGTTGATACGAGGGTCCTGGGGAAAGGTGACGATGCAATTACTCTGAAGAGCACCTCCACAGGACAGTCTGGCGGCACCAGTTGTAGGAAATTGAACGTAGGTGATATGGAGCTTTATCTGGGCGCATCTGTCTCCGGCCTGCCTAAAATACTCGTTAAGCCAGGATTTATTCTCTATAGGGGCGTCCCGGACGAGGAGACGAGAGAGAAGGTTAGAAATTGCGTCTCCTTCGCATTGGGCAATTACCTTGTCTATTTAGGCTGCACTGTTTTAGATGAGGCGTGTCATGCCGTCTCAATGACAGCAGTGAACGCCGATCGTCACGATAGAATATTCAAAGTAGCGGTACTCCCACCGGCGCCGCTTGAGAATCGTTACGAGCGAGAAGTCGATCCGATCCGTTTTTCGCGATTAGTCAATGCACTCTATGCGAAGTATGACGAACTGCAGTTCGGGCATCTAAGCTGGGCATACTGGCACGCCGTTTGCGCGCCAACTCATAACGCGGCGGCACAGTTCGGTGCCGGGGTAGAGGCGCTGCAAGGCGCATATATAGAGGCGCACCCCGGCGAGTTTCAGACAAAACTAGTAGATGACAAGAGAAACTGGCAGCAAGTTCAGAGCAAGCTCATCGATATCATCAAAGCGGCCGGCTTCGCCACTGATGTCGAAACCGTTTTCACGAACAAGATAACTGGTCTGAATAGCGTTCCGACCAGCAAGCTATCTGAGCAGGTATTCAATCATCTTGGAATTCGAATGGGCGATTTGGAAAAGAAGGCATGGAAAGAACGGCATATGGCAGCTCACGGTGATTTAACGAGCGCAGATCCGATCGCAACAATTAAAAACACGAAGCTCCTGAAGCTGCTTTTCCACAGGCTATTATTGAAGATGACCAACGGCAGCGATGAATATCGGGACTACTACACTCTGAATTTTCCGAAGAGAAAACTCGAAGACCCGGTGGCTCAGCCGTGATGGCGGCGAGGCGCCAGAGGCTGTGATGCGCCCCGATCTGCTAGAGGCAAAGGCGAGCGTCGATTGGCCATTCTCTCAATTGCCTGATTTGGCAAAACGGCTCGACGCTTGGCTTGATCGAAGCGTGCGGATCGAAATCCGAGAAACTCCGCCGCCCGCGACCGAGAATGCGATAGTGGCCGTCGAAAAGGAATGGTTGCCCCTATCGTTCAATGTGGAGGTTGGCGCTTACATCAATGCTATCCGAAGCAGTCTCGACATTTTGGCGATGGCGCTCATACGTCGGCATAACATCGAAATCAGGGAAGATAGAGTTCTATTTCCAATCGCCAGCAGCGAAAGCGCTTTCCAAAACCGAGGCTGGGCGGGCAGGCAGCTCCTGGAAACGCTGCCCTCACAAGACCGCGACACGATCGAAGCCCTAAAGCCGTATCAAGGAGGAAATGAAGCGTTGTGGGCGCTTCATCACTTAGACATTGTCAGGAAACACAGACACCTCCTCAGCGTTTCCCTGAAGCCGATCCACATTTCGCTTCAAGGGTCGCTTGCTCTCGGTGATTTCACCCCACTCGCGACGGGCACAATTCAGGTGAACGATGAGGTGGTGCTGGGACTGTTGCGCAAAGGAGTGGATCCCACTCTGGTGCGGTCGAAATTCTATGTGGGCCTTACCGAGGAAGATTATGTCGGTCACAGGCCAGTTGTCGGAGCGCTCGCACGTTTGGCGGAGGTCGCATCTGGCGTGATTAAGCTGTTTGATTGCTAGCGTTCCGAATCGAAATGCAGTCAGGAAAAAGAGATGAAGCTTTTCTGGCGCGACGAAATCAGGCGAAAGGATATTGACACGCTCAAACGGCAGCTCCGCTCGAAGCTGGGTGGCTATGTCAAAGACATAAGTCACGTCACGACCGAGCGCCGTCTGTTTCGGGGTGTTATCTGCGATGAGCAGCCGAGATACATAGAGCGGATTTCATACCCGCCCGCGGCCCTGATTACGAAACTCGGCCGACTAAATAGGGATCACCAGTCGATGTTTTACGCCACCTGCGGCGGGCCAGCGGTGTACTACGAAATTCAGGCGAAGGCCGGTGATCGCGTCGTCGTATCCACCTGGGAGCTTATTCAGCCGGTCTATATGCATAACTTGGGTTTCCATCCAAAGACATTGAAGCAGATCGGTGGCCCAATGGACGGGTCGCGCCAGCGGTTCGCAAACCCGATCCCGAATGAGACGGCGTCTAACGCGAAACTGCGACATCAACTGTCGGAGGCATTTACCGAGGATGTCCCGGACGGCGAAGAGTGGAAGTACAAGCTTCCAATTGCCATTAACGAAGTTCTATTCGACGGAGCCGGGCCGTTACCAATCAGCCTGTCCGATGGACCGAAGTTTGATCAAGCCGTTGGCACTGTTTATCCTGCCATGAAAATGAAGGGTGCTGCCGATAACGTGGCAATGTGGCCCGAGTACGTAAATCGATTTCTGCGGCTAAAATTCGTGAGCTATGTGTTGGTCGAGGCGGGCGACGCAGAACGGCAATCCTATAGCGTCTCAAGCCTGGCACAATCCGATGAATTCGAAGAAAACGAGATAATTTGGCGTCCTGGAATTACAGACGAGAGACTGCGCCGCGGGCACATATCCTATGAAAATCGTCAGTGGATGTTGCGCGACGGACTGGGAGAAATCTACGACATTCACTGAGCAGGTGGGAAATGGCGAGCGCAGATTAATTATACACATAAGCGGAGTTCAACTAATGCCCCGGTCGATCCAAGGCGCGTTGCTTTGTGCCGGCATTTTGACGGCGATCATCGGCTTGCTCACCGCGGCGGATGCGGGCTCCGCGCCGCACTGTGCGCCAGTATTTCCGAAATGGTTTGGCTGCATACTTGCTACCCATGAAGGTTTGGCCGGCGGGTTGATAGGCTCAGGCGGGGCAATATTTGCAGGCTGGTTGGCTTGGACCGGAGTGCGGGATCAGGTGCAAGCCGAGCGGGACCTTTCAACCGCCAGAGAGCGGGAAAATCAGAAGGCAATTCTGATTGAAATGAAGGACCTATTCGACACTCTGAATGAGATTTGGCGTGCCATCGATTTGGCGTTGATAGCAGAACAGACGGCCGAACAACGGAGGCATCGGATAGCACTCGCGAAGTCCGTCATGATGACGCTGCCGGCGGATAGGCAGCTTCGTGAGCTAAAAGACTTCACGGACGCGCTCGCGAAGGACATTGCGCCTGGCAAGCGCGGTCAATTCATCAGAGTGTGGCAGTCAATCGATTGGATTTATCGAGAGAAGAATGAAGATGGGGTCGTTCCGGAGAATGACGACGGCCGCTACAGGCTGCGTATGATTCGGATCGACCTCTCACACTTCGAACGCTATTTAGTCTCGTTCGACCGGGAAGCCGCTAGTGGGTTTGAGTCAAGAACAATGGAGAATGTTGATCATCGTGGCCTCGCTGCACAAATTAGGCCGCTAATCGACGAGGCCGAGCAGGGTAAAGGCGGCATGACGCGTGCCATACCGCAGCCGCTTAATAAATCCGCCCAGGAAGGTACGGGCGACTAACCCCAAAGCACAATGGTGGCGCTGAAAACGCTTGGAGGGATGCGTGGGTATTGAGGGAGCGGAGAAATGGCAAGCGGATACGAAAAGTCGCCGGACTAGGCACTGGGTGGTTAGCTGTCTTCTTTGAAACGGAGCAAACGCAGCTGTCATACAGAGGGCGTAGGGAGAGCCACATAAAGAAAGCCGCCCGATGGGGCGGCTAGAGAACTAACTCACAATGGTTGGCGTCGAGCAGGGCCACCAGCATTTCGAGCTGGTGAGCGCTGACCGTATCCGTCAGGAAGCAGACGGCATTGCTGACGCCGCTCTCAACGGCTCGCAGCACTTCTAGCGGATCGCGCATGAGGTACAGCTCACCTTCAACCACCTGATTGGCGTTGAAGATGAAGTCCTCGGGCTTGGTGCCGTTGGGGAAGATGAGCTTGGGGCTCTCCTCCCTTATCGCCCTTCCACAATACGCCGCGAGGTTGCCCTTGCTGTCGTAGAGCGGGAGCGCCAGGCGGCCGCGGTTGAGGCCGGTTGAAGCGTACCCGGCCTTCAGCGCCTTCAGCGTGTCTGGAGCGATTTCCAGCGGCTTCAGGGCCATATGCGAGGGGTCGAGGCGCTCGGCGTACTTCTCCGGGTCGAACCCTGCCTTGGTCGGTGGGGCTGGGGGAACTGTAGTCGAAGCAGCTTTTGTTTTGTTGTTTTGTGGAACAGTTCCGGCGAGCCAATTGGCGGCTTCGTTGGTCTTCATTTCCTTCAGATGAGCGACGAGAGCGATCTGGTCGCCGCCCGTTTTGGCACTGAAGCAGTAGAACAGGCTTTTGTCGGGAGTGATGACCAGTGCACGGTCGCTGCCGGTTTTGCATTGCGGACAAAAGCCGCGAAGTTGATGCCCTGCCGGTTTCAGCTCCAGTCCCAGTTTTTGAATAGCGTCGTGAATGCTCACGCGCGTTTTCAGTTCGGCGTAGTCGATAAAGCCCACGGATGCCTCCTGTGTTGGGGAGAACTTTCCGTGAGTAATTCTACCACGTGGTACGATTGGGCATGTAAGTACCTCAAACACAGGAGATGCGTATGAGCATTTCTGAAAGAGCGACGGCGCGTCGTCCGCAACGGACGGAGCGGCCACAGCCCAAGTACATTGCCCGCGCCAAGGTCGGCAACGGGTGGACAAGCATTGGCGCAGCTTGGTCGCTTCGATCCGGCGAAGATGGATTGAGCATCAAGCTCACGTCAATTCCGATCGGATTCGACGGCCGTTTCGTGCTGTTGCCGCCGCTCGAAAACGGCGAGGTTAAAGACCCGCCGGAAGAATAAAGAAGAACCCCCGCATCTTTCGATGCGGGGGCTTTTACTATGGTGTGAGTTCTTTCTGGGGACAGGTCCTGGCCGTATGACCAGTTTCGCCACAGCGGCTACATGTCACCGGCTTCTTCTTAACCTCGCCGCACAGCAGCGCGGTCAATTGTTCGTCAAGCTCCTCTCGTTTGCGGATCAACTCTTTGGTCAGTGCGATCTTATCGTCAAGCTCCATTCAATTCTCCGTGGTGTTGATGAAAAACGGCGGATTGCCGACACGGTCCCAACCTGTGGTGAGGAGGGAGAGTGCAGGTTGAGGGGCGCGTTCGAAGCTCCCCAAACTCGGTTCGGCCTTGAACAGGAAGGCCCGCTTCCATTGGTTTTCGCCGGCTAGGCTTTGCAGCAGGGCTTTGATGCCATCGAGGTGCCGGGCGTTGGTGGTGATTGTCAGCAAAAGCATGGGCGTTGCCGTCATGCCGAAATGCGTCTTGTAGGCGCCGCGCGATATCACCTCGCGATATTGCAGGAGCTTCCGCAGGTACGAAGTCTCGTCCAGCGTCGAGCGGGTGAGCGGCATGGTGCCGCGGTCGATTTCGAGTGCGAAGCAGCGAAAGGTGCCATTCGGATATTGCAGCCCAAACAAGGCATCGGGAATGACGGAGCTATCCGACCGTTGCAGCTTGCCATTCGGGAACAGATGCGAGATCGACACTGGAATGGCGAACGGCTGCTTCGCATCTTGCGTCTGCTTTGGCGCCCGGGTCAGTACTTCGCTACAAGTGATGAAACGGATGCCGGCAGCCCTGGCAGCGGCCTCGATCGACGCAACGGCATGGCAGATGGTTAGATTGTGGGCGGCCACGCTTTTGGCGCCGTAGCGGCCCTGCTTCAACCAAGTGGCAGGCTCAAGGTGCTGGGCGCGCTGCGAGACCAGCGCAATGCCTTCGTCGGACAGCTCGTAGATTTCGGGATCGTACAGTGGGTCGCGCATGAAGGCGCGCTGCGGCAACCGGTTGAGCATGCCATGCTCATGGAACAGGTCGGCGAGTGCGCCGCGGACATTGGTGTTGCTCGATCCGAGCAGGGCGTAGATGTGCTTGGCGTCGAGGAAGCGATACCGATTTAGGAGCCGTAAGATTTCAAGATGGCGCGGAGTGATTCGCGCCAGCTTGCCGCGTGGCGTCCTTTGTCTTCGTGATCGTCGCTTAGTTGCTTCCATACATGAGGAGATACTTTCCAGCGGCACGCGATGTAAACGTCAACGATGTGCGGCCATGTTCTGCTATGCGGCGCGATGTGCGAACGTGCGCAGACCCAAGAATTTTACCATTGTTTACTGGGCGCGGTGGGGGAGTCCGGTGCCGGGCCTTTGGGCGCGGGCGGCGGCTTGGCCGGCTTCTTTCGCATTGGGTCGTCAAGCAGAACTTCGGGATCCAAATCCGGATCATGCAATATCGTTGGCGGCGCAGGCAGGGCCGCATAGCGGCCTCGCATATGTGTTTGGACGGTCAGGCGTTCCGCTTGCTCCATGGTGTCGAGAGCCTCCATGGTGCCGAACGGAATTTTCAGCGAAATGGCGTGGACGGTGTGGTTCTTGACGTAGGCCGCCCATGATCCGGTCGGTTGCTGCTGTATGAAAGTGGGTGTGCAGCGTAGCTCTCGCGCAATGCTGTGGGCGTCGCGATCGGATGCTCCGCCGACGAATTTTATGCTGGTGTTGGCGAACAGGCTCTCCAGCACGCCTTGGCTTATTTGCGAGAGATATTGATGGGCCAAAATTAGGCCGACCGATTGCTTACGCGCCTGTTCAAGAATCGACTTAATATTCGCATCGCTGGAAATATAGTCATGGCATTCGTCGATGAAGACGAAGCAGGGCAGCCGCTGCGACGGATGCAGCGTGGCGCGCTCCTGCGCGGCGTTGGCGATGAGCGCGATGAAGAAGCGACCGAACACTTCGGTGCCGTTCTCCTTCAACAAGTCCTTGGCGGTATCGATCAATATGACTTTCCCGGAATTCATCTCGGAGAACAAGTCGAGCTTGGACTTCTCATGCGAGAACATGCGGCGGAAGGTGGCGTTGGATAGGATGCCGTAGAGCCGTCGCACCACTTCCTTTTTGGTGGTTTCGAATTGGCCGCGTTTGACATCGAACTCCTTGTTGAAGAAGTCCTGGGCGGTATCGTCGAGTTTCGAGACGTATTGCTGGCATTTGGCGAGCGCACCCTCCTGCATCAGATCGCGGAAGGTGTGGATGGTGGCGCCGGGGATTTCGAGCATCAGGGCGAGCGTGAAGTCGAACAGGGTTGACTGCTTGCTGGTCATGTCGCTGCCGAGGAGCGAGCTGAGCACGAAGTTCAACAGCTCCTTGGCGCTGTTGCGTAATCGCTCCTTGTCGAGCGCGGAATAGGTTTCCAGACGCTGCATGCCCATGTCGAAAAGATTGAGGGCAACCGGATGTTCGAGGTCATGCGGGTCGATTAGGCACAGCCGCTCGGGGTGGTCGGCGAACACCTTCAGGTTCGAAATGGTTCGGATCAGGTCGCCCTGGCTGTCCATGACGATGACGGAGGCCTGGCCGCGCATCACGCGGTCGATGTCCGAGGCCAGCAGATGCTGAATGGTCTGGGTCTTGCCGTGGCCGGTGCCGGCCAGAATGTGCATATGCTCGAACCGGAACTTTTCCGGAATTGTGAACGGAATATCGGCGGTAAAGAATTCAACAAAGGGCGTTCCGGCCAGGAAGCCGGAGACCAGCTCATAGGGGCTGTCGTCTCGTGCAGTCGTTGGCGTCACGACGGAACGCTTGCTGCGCAGGGCCTCCTCGTGGCTGACGCCAGACGCGCGGCACAGATTGTCATCGAACCGCTTACGCACCGCACCGAACAATCCGGCACGGACAACATCGTCGTCGTACATGGTCCCCATGGTGCGCTCGATCGCGTCGGCCGGTCGCGCACAAACGTCAATAATGGAAACGGCATAGGGAGCCGGAGTTTCGTCCGAGTTGATACCAATGAACGCGAAAGAGGGGAGATGGTGCGCCAGGCCCTCAACGAGGCGGATCATTTTCTCGCGCCACACATCGACGTAGTGTTGGGGGTTGCTGAGCACTCGTTCCTTGATCACGAGAAACGCGCGCCACTCTTGCAGTTGGGCCAGTGATAGATGGGCGAAATCCGGTTGATCGGGCATGCCATAAATCACCGGCTCTTCCATTAGGACTCGCCAGACCATTTCGTGCATGGCCTCCTGTAACTTTTCACTGGGAATTCGGCCCGTGCGTCGAGAAGCCTCCTCGACCAAGTCGTGGACGAAGTCGATTTCGCCATACTGTTGCGAATACGGCGACGCCTGATAGGCCGCGTTCACGCCCCGATACAGGCGGGCGGTCTCGTTGCGTTCACGATCGACCAGCGAGCCGACAAACGCGGCCCGCAGGTTCGACCACTGAAAGATGTTGGAGATCGCCCAGTGAAAAATACCCTGGCTAGATCGCAATAGCTTCATCCCCGCCGAAATGGACCGCGGCATTGAGAACCGCCTTGAAGGTGGCGGCTGCTTCCTTGATTTGGTCTTCCACTGCCAGCATCTCGACGATGTCCTTGCATTCGACCCGCTTGCCGTTGACCAGATCGCTGACCGAAATGGAAATATTCATCGCCTTGAAGGCCAAGCGGGAGGCGAGCCCGAGCAATCCCGAACCTCGGTCGGCAAGTTCAGCTTTGGTGTAAAGAACGGTGTCGCCGAGCCGGTAGCGTTTAATGCTCGACATCTCTTCGTGGGAAATCTCAGCCCGGACATCGAGTTGGAAGACCGGTTTCCCCAGTAGGCTTGACCGCTGGTCGCGTCGCAAAAGCAGATTCATATGAGCCTCCCCATGTTCCCCGCATGGTTGCAGTATTGAAAACTACCCCTCTATTGGTCAAGCGGTGTTTTGAATAAAGCGAGTAATCCGTTCGTCGATGACGGGGCGGGGAAGGGCGTACTGCGAACGGCAACGGTCCCGAATCTTTCGCGCGAGTTTGGGCCGGCCGGTGTCGGACATTGGCGGCATTCGCAGCTCGGTTGTGTGATCCGTGCGGGCGTAGGCGCGAAAGGCCGGCAAAGCTGCCAAAGGTGTGTCGTCGCGGTTGAGTGCAAACTCGGGTGTCAACGTTTCCGCGTCAAGCGCGCCGGTGCGGAATGCCAACATAGTGCCGACGGTGCCCAGCAGGGCTGATTTCAGAGCGGGGGAGAGCTGGTCGAGATACTGGCACGCGATGGTCAGGGAAATTCCAAATTTACGGATGCCCGACAGCATCTGGATGACGGTATCGTTGCCAAAATTTTGAAATTCGTCGAGGTACAGATGGAACGGCGTACGATCCTTCCGGTGCAATGCGGTCAGATGAAAGTTTGAGAGCAAGAGCGCCCCGATCAGGGAAGATTTCTCGATGCCGAGCTCGCCCTGCGGAATCCGAGCGATAAATATTTGGCGTCGATCAAGAATGTCGCGAAAGTCGATGGCGGTTTTGGACTGGCCGATCGAATTGCGGATCGCGGGATCGGCGATCAAGGCCCCAATCTTATTAAGCGTCGACAATGTCCGCTCGCGTTGTTCGCGCTCCGGCATGTGAGTTTCGAAGTCGGTTTCCCAAAAGTCGCGTATCGCCGGGTCTTGGACATGCGACAGCACCCGCGCTCGATAGGTCCGCGACGTAAGCAGAAACTTCAAACCCATCAGCGTGCCGTCGGGCATGTCGAGGAGCGCTGCGACCCCCGCGTAAACGAACATCTCGACCTGGGGTCCCCAGGAATGACCCCAGATCGCCCGGAAACAATCGACCACGGCCGAGGCCACAAACGGGCGGCGCCGCGGCGGCACGTTGTGGAGCGGGTTGAAGCCGATAGGGAAGTCGAAGTCGGATGGGTCGTAGAGAACAACGTCTTTCTGTCGTTCGGGCGGAACCAGCGAAAGGAGTTGTAGAGTGTCGTCGCCGTGCGGGTCGAAAAACGCACAGCCAGCGCCAGATGCGATGTCCTGAAGGATAAAGTTTTTGAGCGCGGTACTTTTGCCCGTGCCGGTGCGGCCGATGACGAAGAGATGTTGAAGACGCCGCAGACCGGAAAGTTCGAGCGGTGTGAAATATTCCTCCCGTTGATACGGATCAAATTGTCGAATTAGTCCTAGCTGCATTCAAGGCAGCGCCGTATCGCAACGAACATCCAAAGGCGCAATGCCTCATGCTGGAGGAGTTCGTCCGGTAGGGAGCTGCCGCAATCGCACCGAAAGAACTGTCCAAGCTTATTCTATCGTGGAATGTCCGCTCACTGTTCGTCGGCGCTGCTCGCTATTGCGAGCAGTCGAAGTCCGACCCAAGTCATTCGGCCCGAAGCGCCATACCGTGTAGTGATAACTCACGGTCATCGGCGCGCAGTGGCGGCTTGTCCTTTAGCGAGTGAGCAGGGCGAGCGAGCTATAAGGCAAGACAGAAGGGGTTGGGTCGGGCTTTGAAAGCACGACGAACAGTGAGCGGAAACGTCGATGCCTGCGCGGTTTTTCCGCGCGGAACCATGGCAACAGTCCGTGGCAACAAGTAGCCATGGGCTTATCCATGGTCGAAGAGATGGCGTTGTACGCGAGCCACTGGTGTTGTTGGCCGTATCAACGGAAAAGGAGCATCGAGTGTGCACCCCGATGCTCCTCCGCTCCCGTTAGGGAGTTGCGGCTAGTCTGGCCTTCGCTTCCAGCCACTCGATGATGTCCCGTAGCCACCACACCGGGGGTGAGTTGCGGTGAGTTCCGAGCTTGAAGGCTCGGGGAAACTCTGCCGCAGCCATCAGCCGCCAAATGTGCGCACGTGAGTACGGAATCCCGAGCGCCTTGATACCGCGAAAGTTGACCACTTCTTTGCCAGTCATTGCTTCAGCTCCTGTGAAGGAGCCGTTGCAACGGCTGTTAAGGGAAGTCAGCCGACGTGCGGGAGGATACGAGGGCCGGCGGAAAGTTCAAGATGCACATGGTGCATCACGGTGCATCAAATGATGGCGTGTGGAACCATGTTACCGTTGAATCCCTCCATCGCAGAGCTGTCGGCGGGTTAAGTTGCCATTTGTGTTGGTCAAGACAAACGAGATAGTTTGAAGAATCAAGCTTTCTCGCTTGTTTTGAGCAGAAATATATCTGCCGCTGTATAGGCAGTAGAAAAAAGTGTATTTTTAGCGGCTCCTCGAGATGAGGAGTTTTTCAATTATCCATTATGTAACAAGACTAAATCCTTATGTCGATTCTCCTCGTGCTTCTGACTTTGCCGAGAAAAACCAACACAAATATTTACTCAACCCGCTGTCGGCAAATATAGCCCCCTTACTCAAGTGGAGAATACTCAGAGCAGAGTGGATCTGACCTTGTAGTCCATCAGAGCAAACCGAAACGTTGAATTGCCGCGACGGCCGTTGGCGGGATATGACTCAGCCCAATATATACTCTGCGTGCGGCGAATTAGGCTTTCGGACACCACCAATGCGTCACTTCACACTATATGAGTGTCCTGTTTTCACATCCTCAAGAAGTTTTACAGCGTCCTGTGTTTCTTTTTCGAGGTCTGGGGGCAGATCTGCAACTCTTTGAAGCCTTTTGAAGGTTTGCAGAACATTTTCCAAGCCTGCATTCGTCGCTTCTACCTGCTTTTCCTCGGCGGTCGAGATAGCAGTAAGCGAATTAAGCATCTCATTATTGAACGACATAAGTCGAGCTATCGTCGCCACGTCGGCCTGCAGGCTGGTATTGCCGGACATATTGTCTATCTCTCGAACTTGCCCGCGCACTGCGACGATCAACGCGTCTCGACTCTTCAAATATTGGGCCACTTCAGAAAGCGCGTCGGCCAATTGGTCCAAGGCTACATCGAGGCTCCTGAAACCGGCTTCAAATGACGCGATGCAAGCCCCGAAAGCTTGCTGATCGTTTGCAAGAGACGACTTTTCTCTAATCAATGACGTGAGTACTTCGGTGGCTCTAGTCGATGAGCGGCTTATCGCTGCTCCTATCTCATTTTTCATCGATGGGCTGAGAATTTCTAGGGTGGCAAGCTGATCAGCCAGTGGAGTTCTTAAATCCAAGAAACTTCTCGATTGCGATGCAGAAGAAGCAGACTGCGCCGCATCGTAAACCTCCCTAAGTATTTTAAGCTCCTTCATTTGAAGGTCTGGAATCATATTAATGTACAAAAAAATATTCGTCGCTTCTATGGCATTCTCGTTAAGAATTCTAGCGTGACTTTTTATCAGGTCAGTATCTGCTGTACAGTCGTCGCATGCCGTCAGAAAGAACAGCAGAAGACATGCTGATGTTAATTGAACGCAAGAAGTGAGGAAACGCCTAAAAACCTGGTCGTTGTGGTTAGCCACTTCGAAAATTATTGGCGTTTTCATCGGCGCTTCCTACAAGACGAAAATCCCGCCTGTTGAATAAAAGACCGGCAGGAGGTCCACAATATCATTGAAACGCGACGCGAGTTCTGAAATCTCCTTGCTTGAATCTTTTTGATCTTGCGAGAGTTGCCGCTGTCCTACATTGTAAACACTGAGCGATTGCCAATTGAGATAAGCATAATGAGTAAGCGCGCCAGGATCGACGCGGAGGCCCCCCTCGTTGCGGGCAACGGAAACATCAATAGTGTCTTGAAGTTCTTGGAGGTTCTTCTCCAAATCCGGCAGTGTTCTAAGTTCAACGACAATGCCATCTCGCGGTGCTCCGGACATTAGGCCGTCATTCACACGAATCAACTGCGTGTTCGCTTTATCAATCAAGTCCTCCAGTTTTTCGAGCGAAACCCGAGTCGATAGCAATAGCTCTTGAATTGAGAGAAAGGCAGTTCCAGCATGTCCTAGCAAATCTGGTGAGGTCGAAAGTACGTTATTGAGCGAGGCGAGTTGGTCGCCCATCTCCTGTTTTTCTGATTGAAGCGTCTGCTGTCTCCGCTGCGTTGCGGTGGCCATGCTTGAGAGGTGAATGTCGAGCGTCTTGAGCGTTTCTATCGTAGCTAAGGGGAGCTGTGGTCTGCGCTGCAATGTGCCGGATTCCACCTGCGACCACAAGAAAACGTACGAGATCACATACACAATGCCGATTGATGAAGCCGCTAGCAGTAAAGTTTTTGCTCGTGTCATAGTTGCGAAGCCGGATTACTTGAGAAAGATTTCCACGAGAGGTCCCAGGATTTCGTAGATAAGGCTGGCCAACAACGCCATGGGAACCGTTAGAACGGCCATGGCGGCTAGCACCAGAGCGACCCCGACCGAACTTCTTGCTGCAGAAAGGGTGTGAATTTCGCTAACCGTCCAAACAATTGATGCAGCGAAGAAGAAAAATACATACAGATGTATAGTCAAAAATCCTGCGGCGAGTGGTAAGGCGTCGGGGAGAGGAAAAGGATCGGTGATACGAATACCCAGCGGTGGAACTACGAATAGAAGGGTTCCTAGGATTGGCGAGAAGCCCCGTGACAAAACCACCAACAGCAACGTCGTCATGGGAATTAGAACGCTGAAAAGCCGAAATAATGCACTGACGGTTGACCTCCATGGAGCGCGTCCTGACAGGAAAAAATGAAATATACCGTGTGCAACCAAGGCGAATACAGCGACTGACGCCAAATAACTAAAGAGCGAGCGTTCCCGATTGAGTTGCTGTCTTAGAGGCTCAGCGAGATCGGCGGGTATCAAGTTTAGATTTACGAGCAGAAAAGCGGTGGTCAGAGCAAGCCCGAATGTCAAATATACCGTTGAGGCAACGATGTCGTGTAACGCCGGTGCGTCGAGCGATCGGGCAAAAGCTCGCGGATCCCGGATAAAGGTTAGCGCCAACTGATAGTAGCCCTTTGTGTAGTCCATACGTGCTGTTGTTCGATGGCTGACGAGGCCTTCTGAGCAAGCTAGGGTCTTTCACGGGATCAATATAGTACCCCTTGTCAGTGCAACCAGCTAGTGTAAAAAAGCGATTTGGCACCCAGGAAATTGGCTGCCCGGCAAGTGGGATACAATTCGGCAGGTGGCTACGGGGGCGCCAGGATGCGGAAGTTTAAGAACGTGTCCCGCGTCAGGGATCGAAGCCGAATGGCGGAGACGCGGAGCGACTCCGTTCACGAGAGCCCGGCGCCGAAAGGCGGACGGCAAAAATACGAAAAATGAGTGCGCGTCCGAGCCGCGGCGTTGGTTTGCCGTAAGAAGAATTAATGGGACAAGGAAACGGAGTGGAGCGGGATAAGAATTCGAGTGAAAATGGCGCCGGCAGTTTTGGAGCGCCTTGAATGCTAATGCATGCTTTGTCGGGGCAACGTCGATGAAGTCTATTGATCCATTGTTGCTCGCCCTTCACGGACATTGGGTTAGAGCGGACAGTATCAAAGAGCGTGTTCGTTTAGATATTGCGGAAGGTCGCCGCGAACGACCGAGTGAACTGGACGAAATTGGGCAACAGTTGTCAAAGGTTGCCGCCTTGGAAGTTTTGTACGGTCTGATTTACGTTGTAATAGAAGGCTTTCGTGAACTGGGTTGCAAAGATGAGCGTGTCGAACAGCTGTTGGCTGAAGGTGAGTATGTTGATCTGTTAAGGCGTTTCCGCAATGGGGTATTTCATTATCAAACAGAACCTCTAGATAAGAGGTTAGTTGATTTCATAACTCGTGATAATAGCGGCCGGTGGGTGAGGGACACACATAGGGCATTGGGTGCATTTCTCGAGCGAGAGCTGCCAATAAAAGAGGGTATCGAAAGATACGGTAAAATTCTATCTGGTGACGTAGAGATGACTGAGAATGAATCAATGTTGAAGCGCATTGTGAAAAGGTTGTTTGCAACTTGAGTGAGACAACTGAGGTAGGTGGCGGCGAGTGGTTAGTGATCGCCAAGCCCCATTTCATGGCGCCATTCTTTAAGGGTCACAAATTCGCCGCGGCCAAACGCCTTTCTGCCCTCCTCAATAGCCTCCAGGTCGCTAAATTCCGGTTCCTCTTCAAGCTGCTGGATGAGCGCGCGAGCGGCGGTGTCCTGCGCGGCCGGAGGCAACTGACTCAGTCGTTCCATTGCTTGTTTGAGCAATTTGGTCATGCACACATTGTAGCATGGCGAACTTGAAGGGATAATCTTGACTAAACGAGATTTGTGTGTCGCGAAATAGATATTGTGCGACACATGATTTTGAATCTGTCAACAGTCCCCTTCTTGCACTGTTGTTTGATTTTTCCAATTTAAAGAATGAGCCCTATTATTCAATTCGTATTATCATACTGAGTATTCTTATATAGAAAGAACGGCCGAATTTGCTGGTCAGTCCGGCGAAGGTTGCCGGTCAAGACCGGCGAAATTTGCCGGTCTGGGACGGCGGACCAGATTTCTTCACAGTGATCTGAAGCCGATAGAGATTAGTCTTTCCGAGGCCGCGTTGCGTGATTTCGAGAAGGCCGGCCGCCTCAAGCTCTTTGAGATACGTGCGGACACTGCGCTCCCCTGCCCCCATGTCGTTCGCGAGTTTGGCTTGACCAGGGAAGCAGCCGTCGTCGTACCAGGCGTATTTCAGCAACATTGCGTAGGAGAGTTTAGCTCCAACTGAAATATCTTCCTTGGTTAGAATGAAATTGGGAACTTGCGTGAAGCCGTATTGGGTGGCGGGATCAGCACCAATAAGTTCAATATTTCGGTCTTTTATTATGTCACCGATCGACCGAGCAGCATCCATTGGGCAATTATACTGCCTATAGATAACTGCCCGGGCGGTTATCCCCTATCGGTGGGTGCGCCGAGCAGCGGCGCTAGCATCTTCTGCAGACCTGCAACGAGCACATTTGTTTCTCGGTCGCGTTCCAACAGCGCGGTGATCTGCTCGTTTTTGATTTTAATCTCGCTCGCCTGAGCGGCACTTACTCTCTCAAGTAGTTCGACATATCGATCGTCAGTCTTTGCTGTAGACGATGCAATGGACGGTCGGTCACTGTCCGGATTTAGCCGGTCCTGACCTGTCTGGGCCGGTCTTGACCGGCTAAATGTTTCGTCGATTTCGCGAACATGACGGCCCACCGAAGCCGGGTCAATCAAGTAGGCTTTTGTGAAGTTGTCGGTTTGGGTTTCGACACAAAGAAGTTTTCCATGTTGGCAAAACCGTCTTACGCTTCGGGGATTTCTCGGATGCCCGAGTTGAGCATAAAGCGCTGAAGCTTCCTCGACGGTCATACTAAATTGTTTGTCCGGCTCTGTCCGTTCCTGGCCGGACAAGACCGGAATGTCCGGTTGATCTTGCATAGACCCATCATAGCGTCACTCGCGGAACGCGGCGCCGGTTATCCCCACCGGCATCAAAACCGAAGAGTGAATTGAAATTGTAATAGAGCACCCTACGTGCCCGAAAAGATGCCCTGTGTTATACTGGCAAGTATGAAATTGGGGGAAGCAACATACTCTCTCGTCGTCGAAGAACAGGATGGGGGATACCTCGCATATTTTCCGGCTTTGCCAGGCTGCAACACTTCGGGTCGGACATACGAGGAAGCGGTACGCAATGCTCGCGAAGCGCTCACGCTGTATCTCGAGACGCTGACGGATAACGGCGATCCAATTCCCGAGGAAACAACGCAAGAGCCGGTGTCACTCGGCATTACGGTGCGCACTCCGATAATCACATAGTATGGGAGGGCGGCTGCCGGGCATTCGGGCGAAGGAGTTGATAGGCGCTCTCGAAAAGGCAGGCTTCGAATTTCAGCGTCAAACGGGAGGCCACGTGTCGCTGCGCCATCCGGACACGGCCCGGACGGTGACCGTTCCTGTCCATTCGCGCGAACTGCCGCGATGGCTGCTCAAGAAGATCATTAAAGATGCGGGCCTGAGCGAAGACCAATTTCGGAAATTGCTATAAGCGGCTCTAACCAATGGGCGCAGCGGATTAGAGCACAAACCGTCGGTTGGTCGGGGTCGCCTAAGGAGTAAGCCGAGAGGGTGGATCGAGCCGACGAAATCGTCGTTCATCAGCAGTTTTCGGGCGTGTTTTCCATCGCAATATTTCCGATTTCGTGTCATTTTCACGCTTTGCGAGCTGGGGACAGGATTGGATACTCTTTCATTCACGGTTGACGCCGCCCTTCTGAGAGAGCTGGGCCAACGCCTGATTGGGCAACCCCATATTGCACTCTCGGAACTCGTCAAAAATTCATATGATGCCGATGCGGCCACGTGCAAAATTATTTTTGGGCCGGAATCGATTGAGATTCGTGATGACGGCAAGGGGATGTCATTTCCGGAATTTCGCGATTTCTGGATGAGAATTGGAACGACCCATAAAGTTGATCAGCAGTTTTCTGCGCGGTTGAAGCGGCCACTAACCGGCTCAAAAGGGGTAGGGCGGTTGGCCGTACAATTTCTTGCCGATGAAATGACGCTTGAAACGACATCGGAGGATGATCCAAAAAAAATGCTTGTCGCAGTCGTTGATTGGACAACCGCAATACGCGGAAAAAGTCTCTCAACGGTTGAAGTGGATTACGAGATCCGAAAAAACCAGCCCGAATATCCTTACGGGTCGCCCCATGGGACCCGAATTGTTTTAACAAGGCTCAAAGACAATTGGGATAGTGAGCATCTAGAGAAACTTGGGGCTGATTTATGGGCTCTTCGTTCACCGTTTCGGCGCCGCACACAGTCTCCAGCCCGCAGAGACCAAGGAGATTTTGAGGTAGAGGTTGAAGCCCCCAATATTGCCGACGCTCGAGAAGCGTTCGACGCAACGATAAAGCGTTTGTTTGAAAACTGGCGAGCCCGAATACGCGGAACGCTGGACGGAGGTAGGGCCGCAGGAAACGCCAACATAACGGTGGAGTTCGCGTCCGACGATAAAGATGGCAAACCGGAGGTCTTCAGGGAACGGGTAACGCCGCCCGTGAATCCATATGAGGATTCTTCCGAGGGTCGAAAGGAACGGCCTGTCCGCGAAAATGATAAGTGTCTGACTGATCGCGTGTCCTTCGAAATTTTAATTTTCAAGATCGAGGGTCGTCAAGTTGGCGGCGTTCATGTCAAAGAGCTGAGAGAATATTTGGAACGGTATGGAAACGTCTCCATATATGATACTGGCTTCAGACTTCCATATTATGGCGCCGATCATGATTGGTTGGACATCGCCCTGGATCAATCGCGACGTATTTCAAAATCCAAGCTATTGCCAGCTCATTTGCGAATTGACGAGCGCTATATGCTTGATCTACCCGCGCCCGGACGAATTTATGGCGCCGTCGAGATTAATACGGGGCACGAATCTGCCGTTGCGCGAACTACAAAAGCACCCCCGGGTAGTTGGCTGCAGATTCAGCCCGGGCGCGATCGATTACATGACAACGATGCGTTTGAGCAACTTCGGAATCTTGTTAGATTTTCACTGGATTTCTACGCAAATCGCTACCGAGCTCGCGAGGCGCGCATCGCTGAAGATCAGCGGTCCCGAGAGCGAGCAACGACAAAACAAGAGCGCGCCCTGCGAGTACTTGATCGCAATCAATCGTCAATGCCTGCGGCAGTATATCGCGAGGTCAAGCAAGAGGTACGAGAGGCTTTAAAGGCATCCAAATCTGAAGAAAGAGCTTTAGACCAACGAGCAGCGTTGTTGGCGCCACTCGCGTCAACGGGAATGATTGCCTTGGCACTCAATCATGAGCTCGCTCGGGAAATAAGATTCCTCGACAAGGGTGCGGCGGACCTTCGGCGTTTGGCCAAGAATCATAATATCCCTGAACTAGTGATTGTCGCCAAGGAATTTGAGGAAAGTCGAGTGCGGCTTGATGCAATACGTGAGCTGTTCGCTCCATTACTTTCAGAAGAAGATCAGGCATCGTCAAATCGACTCCGCGTTCTCGCAGTCGCTGAACAGACGGTCGGCGCCATGCGTGCCCTTATGCCGGCGGTCGAATTCCAGTTTGCGGGTTTGTCATCAGCCATTCGCTTTCCGGCTGGTTCGCTTGCGGAGTGGAATGCGCTTTTGCAAAATGTCTTGGCGAACGCTTGGAATGCAATGCTCGACAGCAAAACACGGCGTGTTCGCCTGAGCGCCGGCACGGGCGCAAGAAAGCGAGAATGGCTTAGGATTAGTGATACTGGTCAGGGCGTGCATATGCCATTAGAAGAAACGGCTATACTTTTTAACCCATTCGAACGACGGTTAAAAATTAGTCCGGATAACAAATCCATTGCGATCGGTGGGCAGGGACTTGGATTGGCTATTGTTCGGATGATTGCGGAAAGACGTGGAGCGGAAGTGGCGTTCGTGGAACCTGAGCAGTCCTATTCAACGACTTTTGAATTATCGTGGAAAGGGTAACTCCATGAAAATTCTAATCTGTTTCGATAGAAAAGATGAATCTAAAGAAGCGCTGGACGCGATAAGGACGGGCTTTCCGAAGCACGTCGGCCACAAAGTGCGTCATGAAAAAGAACTGAAGTCAGATTTAGAAGCATTTTTTGCCGGCGTGAAGAATACCTTAGAGGGAAAGAAAGCGCCGAAAAGTGCTTTCGATGGCTATGACTTAATCTTCCTCGACAATAATCTGACGCATCTTGATATCAAAGGTGCACGATTAACCGGTGAAGGTGTCGCTGGTTACCTTCGGGCGTTTACGAACACGCCATATATCGTGTCAGTCAATAAAAATCCGGATCTGGATTTTGATTTGCAGTGTCTTGTGGGTGATGCATCTAGTAGAGCAGATCTCGCAATCAACACACACCATTTGAAGAACCGTGCTCTTTGGACCGGTAGAGTCGAAGACGCTCAGGACGGATTTCGTCCCTGGTACTGGCCGGCTTTGAACTTGGAACCAGATCGGAGGCGGAAGCAGATTAAATTCATATATTCCAGATTGAAGAAGCCAATTTTGTCATCACTTGGCTTTGATAAGCTCTCGGTCCTTGCCTTATCTAGAACTGCGAAAGGGGTACTTTCGCCAGAAGGGCGACAGCCCGGCTCTGACGGCACGTCTGATCCCATGACTAAATATACTTTCGAAGATTTTTTTGGATCTTCCAGTCGGTCTGTGCCAGCCGAAGACGACCGTGAAACCATCCAAAAGACGAAGAACACACTGGCGATAAGTAGGGTAGTCGCGAGCGATCTCGATATGTGGTTTAGACGCGACGTGCTCGCTCCTCAAGATGTCATCGTTGATGTGCCTCATTTACTTGTTCGAATGCCATTTCTGTTGGGAAAGAGGGCTTCGAGTGTCAAGGCGTGGAATACCGCAATTCAAAAAGTAGTGCCGCCATTTGCTTTGGACAAAGCCATCTATAAACGGCATCTTAGTAAAGCGCGATGTCACTTAGACCTGTGGGTTAGATCACCCTCCTTTTGGGGGACAGCTCTCAAGGACAACGAAAAGCTAAACCAATTATTTTTTCGCGCCGAAAAAGACAAGTGGGTCGATTGCGTTTTCTGTGAGGATACGAGCGCATTCGTATTGAGAGGCGGCGCCGCAAGTGTGCCCCGTGAATTTGTGGCCAATTTTGAGAGTCCTTGGGATCGGCGTTACGTGCGTCACCTGTCCGGTAAGCGTTACGTTCCACGTAGCCGGATGGCTCTATGAGTTACAACACCCATGGCTGACTATGACCCCTCATTGGACGAGTTTTGCGATATCTTGAGGGATTATTCCCTCAGTGGACTTAGCTATTTTGGAAAGATTGAAGGGAGAGCAAGAAATGATATTGCCAAAACCTTTGGTGGAATAATTGAAAACAATAGAGAAGCGCTTGCGCATAAATTTAGCACCGTGAAGGCTTCGAAGAAGACGGCTTTCAATCTTATCCCTATGCCACAGCCACATTGCACTGATTTTTTAGTTTCCTTTTTTGTGCCGCTGTTTAGGTTTCCGACAAAAGGAAAGTTTAGCTGTTCATTCTATTTGATAACATGGACGGATCATAAAGGAGGACGGACGTTGGCGTTCCGGTTCGAACCCGGTGATTCAATAGACAGTGCACATTCTTATCCGCACATGCAGCTCACGCGTACGGTAAAGCAACTCAGTTTCCTGACCCATTTTGAGTCATGGACTCCGGTATCATATCCTGCCTTTCCATCTCGATTGAACACGCCGCTTCAATTCTTCGCGGCTACTGTCGTAGCGGTACATGGCTATTCGCCCGCGCAAGATGGCAAGTTTGCCTCCCATGCAATCAAGACAGCGATGCAGACAGCAAACGCGGCTGATCGCGGCCGAAAAGTCGTCGACGAAATTCAACGGGTCTTTGGAAGCTAATCCTTAGACAGAAATTTGTTCTAAGAAACGTCGATAGCACCTGGAATAGCCACCTTTGACTTTGGGCGCGAGCCCTTCCAGCGCTCGCGCCAAACCGCCATCGCGTAATCTGCTATATATTGTCTCGATGTTATTATCCGCGGCAAAGATGGCGTACACGCCGTGAGAGGGTATCGCCCCGGAAAAGTCGATCGCTAATCGTGGAATCTTTGCCAATTCCGGAACAAGTAACTTAGGACGCGCCCATAGCGTGGCGCTTATCCGGTCAATCGGGCGGTACCAAGGAGCACCGTTACGAACAATTGACCGCTGTTTGAGCGCCGTCTCGAATTGCCGCAACCTCGCATTTAAATTTGGATATCGTTCTAGCGGGATGAGCTTCCCGTCATTGCCGTGCATGACAATGATTTTTCGGCCACGCCAGAAAATATCCCCTTCATCGATCTCTGATGCGTTTAACCAGGGTTGAAGCAGTTGCGGCTCTACTCCACCTTCATTTGGTTCCAGTACGTAAGCGGGAGTATGACCGAGTGCTGGGCCAACCTTCACAACACAGCCAAAGTCTTCGAGCGTTCGACCGCGTCGGATGATAGCTGCCTTCGAAGGCACTCGACTACTCGTTCTTCGCTTGGCGACAAGGATGGAGGGGTAAGCATCTACATTCTGAACGAATGCGTTATCCGCGAGAATGCTATCTTCAGACGCTATCTCCAGGAGCGGAAGCCACTTTTCGCGGAACTTTTCTGCGAATGCCATAAATCGCCATCGATTTGAACAAAGAAAGCCACACCATCCATTTGCATTGAGGTGTTTGAGTGAACGATCTAGGAATGGCAAGAATAGATCGCCCCGAATCATTTCTTGTGGCAAGACTTGGTCGTACTTTAATTTTAGATGGAGCGGAATTTTAGACCATCGCACGTATGGCGGATTTCCGACCACGTGTGTGAAGCCCGACGAGGGTAGGTCGCTCAGTAAAAAGTCCCCATTCCGAACCCACGTAGTCGCGATGGCATATGCCGTTCGGTGATGAATACCAATCTCCAAGAGCATCGAGACCACACGTCGACGGGCGCGATGCGCTTCACGCGGATGAAGTTCAAAAGCGACGATACGGTTTGCGAGAGTGGCGACGTTGGTTTCGGCGCCGTGTCGGCGAAAAGAGATAACCAGACGACGGCCTGCTTCGATCACGAATTCTCCGTCGCCCGACGCGGGCTCAAGTAAGCGACTATTCCGGAGATCTTTGTCCTTTTGCCAGCCAACGCGATCGAGAATCTGCGCGACGACGCTGGGTTTGGTATAAATCCCACAGCGGGCATGGAGGGCACTTATGGCATGCCGGCGCCCGACCGCTCGGCGCCTTTGCTTTTCCTGAAGTCGAGAAACCTGTCGATGACTGATGCTACGCATGTAAATCCGCAGACGCAGCAATGGCGATCGTGCCATTGTTGTCCGCGAATCATTGGCGATTGTCTCCTCCATTTCGGTTAACAAAATGCGGGTTGTGGGGCTTTTTTCTGGAATTGGCGGGTTCGAACTGGCCTTTTCGAACGCTGGTTTCGAAACAACCCTATTGGTCGAAGTGGACCCCTCCGCGCATGCAGTGCTGCGGAAGCAATTCCCGGATGTCGCCATCGAGAGAGATATCAGCGACCTCGCGGGTCTGCCAAGCAACGCCGATGTCTTGGTGGCGGGATTCCCGTGTCAGAATCTGAGCATGGCGGGCGACAAGTCTGGAATTGATGGCCCGAAATCCAGCATCATTGAAAAGATGTTTGAGTTAATTGAGCGATCACGAATTCCAACGGTGATAATCGAAAATGTCTATTTCATGCTCCAACTTGATCGTGGAAACGGAATGCGGAGGCTTGTCGAAAAATTCGAAGAGCTTCACTACAAGTGGGCCTATCGCGTATTGGATACTATGGGCTTTGGTCTGCCGCAACGGCGCCGTCGCGTGTATTTCGTTGCGAGCCGAATACTTGATCCAAGACAGGTGCTTTTCTCTGACGAATCAGAACCTCCGGTTTCATTTGAAAAGGAGCTAAGTCGGCCCATTGGGTTTTATTGGACAGAGGGGCGCTCGGGGATTGGACTTACGGTCGACGGAATACCTCCGCTGAAGGTTGGTTCGACGGTTGGCATTCCATCACCTCCCGCGGTGTTGTTTCCGGATGGTGAGGTATTGATGCCAAGCCTTATGGCTTGCGAGACTTTGCAGGGATTTCCCTCAGGGTGGACAGCGACGCCGCAGGAGAGGGGGAGTAAAAATTCAGCATGGCGATTAATCGGAAACGCCGTGTCGGTACCGGTGGTTCGGTGGGTAGCTGAACGACTAAAGTTTCCCGGCAACGTTCTTACGCTACCAAAAGTGGAGATTATTGCCGGCCGCACATGGCCAGATGCCGCATGGAACGCGGGGGACGGTCGAACTGGCATAATCGCCGGAGACAAACCGGTTGCTAGAGATCGACCGTCAATTTCCGATTTCCGCGACGCGACGTGGACCCGGCTTTCGGATCGCGCACTGAATGGTTTCATCAAGCGGGCCGTCGAAGGTGGTCTCTGGGTACCGGATGGTTTCCTTGATGCGCTCCGCAACGCTAATCGCAGAGATATCCGCGCTGCTTGATAGAGTTAAACATCCCGGTCTCTAAATTGAAGGTTCGGTGCGCCTTTATATGAAGAAGGCCCGCTGTTTCAGCGGGCCAAAAGTCCAGTTAGGTGAGTTTCGAAGGCGACTAGGAACGTGAAACCACTGCGATTGAATGTGCTATCTGCTTTACCCCCGCAGAGATTGGCTGCGCGTTTATAGGGCCATGACCTAATAGGTCGTGATTAGGCGGCTCTGATCAGCGCATCGCTTTGTGCGAGTAGCAAAGCAAGATGCGTCGCCCAAAGTTCAATGGCTTCGCGCATTTCGTCCAAATACATGTGCCTGTTATAAACTGCAGCAACCGCACTAATCTCGCCGCCGGTCTGAATGGTCCCGAGTTTATGGTTGAGCAACCGCTCGATGATATGCGGCGGCACACGCAGGGATGCGAGTTTCGTGGCGAACGTGCGCCGAAGGTCGCGAAGCTGCCAGGGTGCGATTTGGCACTGCTCATCGAGCACTTCTTTGCACTCCGACCAGTGGTTCATGGGGGTGCCACGCGCGCGGGCAGGGAACAGAAGTCCCTCGCGGCGGGGCAACAGGCTCTGCGCGAGCTTGCCCAGCGGATAGGTATGCTCCTCGTGGTTTTTGGCCAATTCTTCGGGCAACGTCACCAGATCGCCATCGATGTAGGCCGTGTGCAGTGAGGCAATCTCGCCGCGGCGCTGGCCCGCCAGGATGAGCAGGCGAATGATAACGCCATAATCGTCATTGCGTGTCTCTGCTGCACGCCAAACCGCGACAAGCTCCCCGTCGCTGAGCACACGCTTGCGCTTCACCGGCTTGAACGGGAGCGACATGCCGGCCATCGGGGAGTAGGGGATGTACCGGCGAGGGGATTTGGCTACCCACCGGAAGAATGTGCGCGCCGCTGTGAATGCGTGGTTGGCAGCTGACGGCGCATGGCTCATGGCTTCGATAATCTTTCCGATTTCGCTGTCGGTGATCTCCTCCAGGTACTTGCGGCGGAAGGGCGGCAGAAAATGTTTGTTCAGTACCCGCTTGGTTTCCTTTGCGGTGCTTGGGCGATTTTTCCGGTCACAGTGCTGCGCGCCAAATTCCGTGAGGGCGGTCTCGAACCGGACGTGCCGGGGACGCTTAGCCCCGAGCGTCCGCTCTGCCAGCATGACCTTCGCCGCGCCGCGAGCTTCCGACAATGAAATGATTGGGTAACGGCCGAGCGTCACGCGCTCGCGCGCGCTGCCGCAAACGAGAACGAATGTTTTGCTGCCGCCTGGTCCGACGCGTACGCCGAAACCGTGGAGGCTGTCGTCGAAGTATGTGCGCTGTTTATTTTCCGGAGTAAGGTTGCGCACGACGATATCGGTGAGCTGCATTCTAGGCTCGCTATAGGCTCAAAAAACACGCGGATAGCGGTGTTTTGGTGCGAGCGACCATGTAACAAGAAAGGCCCGTAAATCAAGCTCAAGTCGGCCCTAACGGTTACTATGAGTAACTATGAAAAGCTAAATTATCTTCCTTCGAATCTGAGGGTCGGGAGTTCGAATCTCTCCGAGCGCGCCAGCAATTTCGATTACTTAGAAAAAGAACAAAAGACGCCAAGTTTCTATAGGCTCATTGGTTTTGCATGTAATATCAACGGCAAATTCAAATCCACGTTAGGGGAGTCCGGCATGACGCAATATCCCGACCTGAAATTATATATTGGCGGCAGTTGGAAGCAGGCGTCCGGCCAGCCGGTGGTAAATCCGGCCGACGAAAGCGTGCTCGGAACAGTCCCTACTGCAACTCAGGCGGATCTGGATGCGGCGCTTGCCGCCGCGGCGGACGGCTTCAAGAAATGGAGCAAGACTTCGCCGGCCAAGCGGGCTGAAGTCAGCCTCAAGGCCGTTGCGCTGATGCGCGAGCGCGTCGAGGAAATGGCCGTGGCGATGACGCTCGAGCAAGGCAAGCCCATAGCGCAGTCGCGGCTGGAAATCCTCCGTGGGTGCGAGATCATAGAATGGGATGCCGGAGAGGGCCGTAGGACTTACGGCCGTGTGATCCCGAGCGAACCGGGCATGAAGCACACCGTGCTGCGCCAGCCGATCGGCGTGGTCGCGGCGTTTTCGCCTTGGAATTTTCCGATGAGCTCACCGGCGCGGAAGGTTGGTGGCGCGCTTTCGGCGGGTTGTTCGATCATTCTAAAGGCATCGGAGGAAACGCCAGCCGGCGCTGTACAGCTCGTCCAAGCGTTCCACGACGCAGGCTTGCCCCCCGGCGTGCTCAATCTTGTGTTCGGCCGGCCTTCGGAGATTTCCGAGTATCTCATTCCCAAGGATTTGGTGCGGCTGATTACGTTCACCGGCTCTATTCCCGTCGGCAAGCGGCTCGCGGAGATGGCCGGACGCTACATGAAGCCCGCCATCATGGAGCTCGGCGGCCATGCGCCGGTTATTGTCTGCGATGATGTCGACCCGGTGACGACTGCGGCAACCTCGGTCATCGGCAAATCTCGCAACGCCGGCCAAGTCTGCGTTTCTCCGACGCGGTTCTTCGTTCAGGAAGCGATTTACAAGAAGTTCAGCGAAGCGTTTGCGGAAAAAGCCCGCGCGGTGAAGGTTGGCGACGGATTGGATCCGTCCAACCAGTTGGGACCGTTGGCCAATCATCGCCGCATCGAAGCGATGGAGATGTTCGTCGCCGACGCCAAGGCAAAGGGCGCCCGCGTGCTGGCGGGAGGCGAGCGGCTGGGAAATCGCGGTTACTTCTTCCCGTTGACGGTTCTGGCCGATCTGCCGGACGACGCGCGCGCGATGCGTGAGGAGCCGTTCGGCCCGCTGGCGCTGATCAACCCCGTTTCGTCCCTGGATGAGGCCATCGAAAAGGCGAACGCGCTGCCCTACGGGCTTGCCGCCTATGCCTTCACCCGCTCGGCGCGTAACGCCGACCGGCTGGCGGAGGGCATGGAAGTCGGCAACCTCTCGATCAACAATCTCGTGGCGTCGCTTGCCGAAACACCGTTCGGCGGTGTCAAGGACAGCGGCTACGGACGGGAGGGCGGCACCGAGGGACTGTCTTACTATACGGTCACAAAAAACGTGTCCCACCTCATGATGTAGCGGCGGCTTTGCACGCCGCCGCCTTCCGGTCTGTTGCTGCCAACGGACCGCTGATCGAATCAGTCGCGGAATTGTCGGAGCGCTACGCGATCGGTTCGCGCGCTTCGATGGCTTCGCCGGCGCTTTCTTGCGTCTTGGCCGGTCGCGACGCCATGACATGCAGACTGTAGTCGCACATGGGAGGCACTCCTATCGAAGGCCGCCAATGCGGCTCTTCTTTCTCCTGAACCCGCCCGTTGGTTGAATGTTCCTACGCAGCCTGTAGTGCTGTCGTCACCCCGAGCCTAGTGTCCTAATGTGAGGGGAGGAGCGGTAGGGGATGGACGATTTAACCGGCGAAAAGCCCGCGGACATTTCCAGCGCATCGGTTGCCGGGCGCATTGATCGCGAGCAGATGCTGGGCCGCACCGACAACGTCCCGCGCGGCATTCTCCTGATGATCGCTGCGACCGTGCTGTTCGCCGGCGCCTCTGCCGCGAGCAAATGGCTGGTCGGAGTTTATCCGGTCGGCGAAGTGTTGTTCCTGCGCTCGTTGTCTTCGCTCATCGCCGGTAGCGCGGTGCTGCTGCCGATCACCGGATTATCCGTGTTCGCGACACGGCGACCGCGCGACCACCTGGCGCGCGGCCTGTCGCAATCGATCTCGCAGCTGTGCCTGCTGATTGCCTTCAGCCTGATGCCGCTGGCCGGCGCCGTCGCCATCAATTTCTCCGCGCCGCTGTTTGCCGCCCTCGTCTCCATTGTCTGGCTCAAAGAGCGGGCCGGTTATGTGCGGGGAGGCGCGCTCCTTATCGGTTTCGGCGGTGTGTTGATCGTGACCAATCCCGGCGCGAATTCGCTCACTCTGGGTGCGCTGTTCGCACTCATCAACGCCGTCATGTACGGCACCGTCACCGTTGCCGTTCGCGGCATGACCAGAACGGAATCGGCCAATACGCTCGTGATCTGGCAATTGGCCGTTCTGGCGTTCTTTCATAGTTTTCTGTTGTTTTTCGGCTGGTGCTGGCCGACGCCGATCGACGCCGCGATGCTGTTCGGCACCGGGTTCACCAATGCGATCGGACAGTGGTTCTGGACCAAGGCATTGCACTTGGCGCCGGCCCCTGCGGTGACGCCGTTCTACTACCTGATGCTGGTTTGGGCGCTGGTGTTCGGGTTCGTGATCTGGGGCGAGATTCCCTCCATCAGCTTGCTGATCGGATCGTCCATCGTCGTAGCGACCGGCCTATTCCTCTTTCTGCGCGAAGCTCGGTTACAACGGGCATTACGTCCTCATCCCGGACCGCGCGGTGGGTCAGGATGACACCTCGACAAGATGCCAAGTTCATGGGCTAAGCTGGGTAAAATTCGTCGGACCCGGGGAAAGGGCCGCGCGATTTAAGACAAAGGGGGAGAGGCCGTGGAGCGCCGAAATTTTCTTAAACTAGCGGCGGGAGCCGCTGCATTTCCTTTGGTACCGCGCGGCGCATCGGCGCTCGATTACCCGACGCGACCGGTGCAGATTCTTGTCGGCCAGGCGGCCGGGAGTTCTTCAGACATCAGCGCGCGCTTGGTCGCGCAATACCTGTCCGAGCATCTTGACCAGCAATTCGTCGTCGAAATCCGCCCCGGCGCTACCGGGAATATTGCGACCGAAGCGGTCGTGCATTCGACGCCCGACGGTTACACGCTCTTGCTCGTGAATTCGCAGAACACGATCAACGCCGCGATGTTTCCCAACCTGCCGTTCGATTTCGTGCACGACATTGCGCCGATCGCAATCATCGACCGGGTCGCTCTCGTCATGGAAGTGCTGCCGTCGTTCCCTGCGAAGACCGTCCCGGAATTCATCGCTTACGCCAAAGCCAATCCCGGCAGGATCAACATGGCGTCGGCCGGCGTCGGCGGTCCGCAGCACGTCGCCGGTGAATTGTTCAAGTTCATGGCCGGCGTCGATCTGGTACACGTGCCATATCACGGTACGACCCCGGCGCTGACCGATCTGTTGGGCGGTCAGGTGCAGGTGATGTTCGACGTTACGCCGACGTCGCTGGCGCACATCAAGGCTGGCGAGTTGCGGGCGCTCGCAGTAACGACGCCGCAGCGACTTGATTTTCTGCCGGACGTGCCGACGGTGGCGGAATTTCTGCCCGGCTATGAAGCGTTCGGCTGGATCGGGTTCGGCGCGCCGAAGGGTATGCCACCCGCAATCATCGACACACTCAATAAGGCAATCAATGCAGCGGTCGCCGATCCGGCGGTCAAGGGGCATCTGGTGGATCTCGGCGCTCTCGTGATGCCGCCGAATACGCCTGCCGAGTTCGCGAAGTTCATCGCCGCCGATACTGACAAGTGGACCAAAGTGGTGAAGTTCGCCAACCTCAAGCCGCAGTAACCAAAATCGGCATAGCGCCGGCGCAAAAGGGGGGAAGAATATGACGCTTGCACGCAGAAATTTTTTGCATCTGACTGCGGGCGCCGCCGCTGCGGCGGTCTATCCTGACGTCGCGTTCGCGCTCGACTATCCGACGCGGCCGATTACCATAGTCTGTCCGTTCGCCGCCGGCGGTGCGACGGACGTGCTGGCGCGGATCCTCTCCGATCCGATGGGGAAAGCGCTCGGCCAAACGATAGTTGTCGAGGACTTGGCCGGCGCCGCCGGCGGTATCGGCGTTGCCAAAGTCGTGCATTCGCCGGCGGATGGGTACACGCTGAGCGTCGGTACCTTGACGACGCATGTGCTGATCGGCGGTCTCTACAAATTGGATTTCGATCTGTTGGGAGATTTGACGCCGATCGCCGAGCTCGCCTACGAGCCGCTTTTGATTTGCGTCAAGAACAGCTTGCCGGTGAAGAACCTCACAGAGTTGATTGCGTGGCTCAAGGCAAATCCCGGCAAGGCCTGTGTGGGGATTCCCGGCATCGGGTCGACCGGTAATCTCGCCGGCATTTCATTCCAAAAAGCGACCGGGACGACGTTCCAGTTCGTACCCTATCGCGGCGACGGCCCGGCGGTGCAAGACATGATGGCCGGGCAGATCGATATGATGATCGAGCCGTCGTCTAATTTTACCGCTCAGGTGCAGGCCGGCACCATCAGGGCCATAGCGGTCCCGGCCAAAACTCACCTTCTCAGTTTGCCCGACGTCCCGACGACGGACGAGGCCGGCCTGCCGGGATTCTACGCCTCCATCTGGTTCGGGCTGTGGGCGCCCAAGGACACCCCAAAGGATATCATCGCCAAGCTCAACGCCGCGACCGTTGTGGCATTGGGAGATGCGGCGGTGAAGGACAAGCTTACCAAGCTCGGGCAGCAGGTCGCCTCGCGCGATTTACAGGCGCCGGCGGCATTTGCCGCCTTTCAAAAGGCAGAAGCGGACAAATGGTGGCCCATCATCAAGGAAGCAAATATCAAAGTTGACTGAGGCGGTAGAATGAGCCGCGCGGCGTGCCGGCGGTTTAATCCGAATATTCCGACGGCTTGGTTTCGGACACGAAGATCCAAATCAAAGCGGTCGCCGCGCCCGCGACTGCGGCGATCGCAATGAAGCCGCCGGCGGGCCCGATGCCTTGAAACAGGATGCCGGTCGCCAATGTGCTCACCGACGCGGCAATGCCGATCATCGCGCCGACGGCGCCTTGCGCGAGATTGAAGCGGCCCGTGCCGGCCGTGAGATCGGTGATGACCAGCACGGTCAAGACGCCGATGATCGCGCCGGTAATGCCGGAGAGCAGTTGCGCAACGACCAAGAGGATGTAACCGCTACCGAAGGCCAGCAACGCGGCCCGCACCGGCTCGGCCGCAAAGCCGATGAGCAAAAGCGGCTTGCGCCCGCGTTTCTCGGAATGATAGCCGACCCAAGGCGCGAATACGGCGACCACGATTTGCGGCACGATGATGAGGCCTGACATCCAGATCGACGATTCGGTAGGGATGGTCGTCGCCAAATTCTCGCCGATCAACGGCAGCATCGAGGCATCGGCGAGCTGGAACAACACCAAGGCCGCCGTGAACAGGACGAGCCTGTGGTTCTTCAAAAGGTCGACGACGCGTCCGACCTCGTGGGCGCGCTTGCCGGGCGCGGCATTGCGGGCGCGGGCATAGTCGATCTCATTCGGCCGGATCAGAGCGAGCGCGATCAGCGCGGGAATGCACAGGAGCGCTGCGGCGACAAAGATCGCGCTCATCGCAAAATAGGCGCCCACCAATCCCATCAAAGCGGCGGTCGCCGCATGGCCGCCGGCGGCGTAACGATAGTTGCGGCCGGTGCGCAGCGGCATGCCGCGACGGCCGACCAGGCCGAGACTGATGGCGCCGATCGCCGGCGTAATGATGCCGCCGGTGACGCCTTGCAGGAGCGATGCGAACAGCACCATGAAATAGGTCGGCGCGACCGCCAAGATCAGCGCGGCCGCCCCGATCATCACAATGCCGATCGCGATCAATCCGCGCTTCCATAGCACGGCATCGGCAAGCGCACCGCCCGGGATTTGGCTGACGACGCCGGCGAGCCCGCCCACCGTCAGAGCGATACCGACGGTGCGCTCCGACCAGCCGAGGTGCGCGAGATAGAAAGCGACGAAGGTGCCGAATCCGGTTTGCACGTCGGCCAGAAAAAAATTCATCCAGTCGAGGCCATAACGGCTCTGCGGCGACGCCGGCGTATGCAGCGACCGCCTGGCGTCGCGATAGTGCGCGATCACCTTGTGCAGACGGGAGTTTTTGCGGGCTTTCGCGATCATCGCAGCGGTTGGGCGGCACATGCGGCGGAATTTGCCGCCGATGCCCAACACCCAGCGGCAAACCGTGGTTCCCTGCCGGTACGGGCTACTACGTCAATCCAAGCCGCTCGTAAGTAGGAAAAAATGGATGCAGCCCTGATCCAAGAGGAAGAATCGACTATTCATGGAGACCAGATGCAAAAGCGATTCGCCCAGCCGAACCCAAGGGAATCGGCAAATTTTCCGGCGCTCTTGGCCGAAGCATTCAGGCTGCATCAAGCCGATCGTTTGGCCGATGCTGAGAGGATTTATAAGCAGATCCTTGTAATGCAGCCCGAACATTTTGATTGCCTGCACCTGCTCGGTGTCATTTTTCATCAGCGCGGCAATCATGCGCAGGCCGTCCAACACATCGACTTCGCGCTTAAGAGAAATCCCAACAATGTTTTTGCCCTGAACAATCGCGGCAATGCGCTGAAAGAGCTGAAGCGGTTCGAGGAGGCGCTGGCGAGCTATGATCGCGCGCTCGCGCTACAGCCGGACTATGCCGATGGGTACTACAATCGGGGCAACGCGCTCAAAGAGCTGAAACGGTACGAGGAGGCTTTGGCGAGCTACGACGGCGCGCTCAACCTGCGGCCGGACTTTGCCCAGGCGCACTGCAATCGCGGCGTTATTCTGCAGGACTTGAAGCGGTTCGAGGAAGCGCTGTCGAGTTACGACCGCGCGCTCGCGCTGCGGCCGGGCTACGCCGACGCGCACTCCAATCGCGGCGTTATTCTTCATGAGCTGAATCGTTTCGAAGAGGCGCTGGCGAGCTACGATCGCGCGCTTACGCTGCGGCCGGATTATGCCGCGGCGTATTCCAATCGCGGCAACACGCTCAATGAGCTGAAGCGGTTCGACGCGGCACTGGCAAGCTTCGACCGGGCGCTCGCGCTACGGCCGGACTATGCCGAGGCGCACTCCAATCGGGGCAATACCCTCAAGGAGCTCAAGCGGTTCGAGGAAGCGGTGGCGAGCTGCGATCGCGCGCTTGCGCTAAAGCCGAACTATGCCGAGGCGCACTCCAATCGCGGCAACGCGCTGCACGAGCTGAAGCAGTTCGAGGAGGCGCTGGCGAGCTTCGACCGTGCGCTCGCGCTGCGGCGGGATTATGCCGAGGCGCACTACAATCGCGGCAATGCGCTAAAGGAGCTGAAGCGTTTCGGGGAGGCGCTGGCGAGCTACGATCGCGCGCTCGCGCTGCGGTCGAATTACGCCGAGGCGTTCTCCAATCGCGGTGTCGCCCTACATGACCTGAAGCGGTTCGAGGAGGCGCTGGCGAGCTACGATCGCGCGGCCACGCTGCGGCCGGACTATGCCGACGCGCATTTCAATGAGGCCATTTGCCGGCTGCTGATGGGCGAGTTCGATCGCGGCTGGGAAAAGCACGAATGGAGATGGCAAACCGAGCAACTCAGGACCGGACGGCGGCATTTCGCACAAGAGCTTTGGCTCGGATCGAACGAGGTTGCGGGCAAGACCATGCTTCTCCATGCCGAGCAAGGTTTTGGCGACACGATCCAGTTCTGCCGTTACGCGCCGCTGGTCGCGGTGCGCGGTGCGCGCGTGATTCTGGAAGTCCCAAAGCCATTGCACGAACTGATGAACACGCTCCCAGGTTTGGCGCAGATCGTATCCAGAAACGATCCGCTGCCCGATTTCGATATGCACTGCCCATTGCTCAGCCTGCCACTGGCATTCGGGACGGGATGCGCGACGATACCGGCGCGGACGCCTTATCTGCACGCAGCCTCGCAAGCGGCGATGGATTGGAACGTGCGGCTCGGGCCGCGAAACCGGCCGCGCATCGGCCTCGCTTGGTCCGGGCGGCCGGCGCACAAGAACGATCAAAATCGATCGATCGGGCTCAGCTCCTTTGTACCGCTCCTGGCAGGTATCGATGCCACGTTTGTAAGTTTGCAACGAGAGGTCCGCGCCGCCGATGCGGACTTGCTGCAAAGCCGGAGCGATATTCTTCATTTCGGCCATGAGCTGAAAGATTTCTCCGACACCGCGGCGCTGATATCGAATCTGGATCTCATTGTTTCGGTGGATACCAGCGTGGCCCACCTCGCCGGCGCGCTGGCAAAACCGGTCTGGGTATTGTTGCCCTTCATCCCGGACTGGCGTTGGCTGCTCGATCGCGAGGACAGCCCATGGTACGCGACGGCCCGCCTATTTCGGCAGGATGAGACACGCGCATGGGATGGCGTCATTGCGCGGGTTCATGACGCCATGCGCGACTACGTCCGCAATTCTTAAATCAATAGACCACGACGCTGCGAATGCTCTTGCCCTCGCGCATCTGGGCGAAAGCGTTGTTGATGTCGGTGAGCGGCATCGTATGCGTGATCATCGGATCGATCTCGATCTTCCCGTCCATGTACCAATCGACCATTTTCGGCACATCGGAGCGGCCGCGGGCGCCGCCGAACGCGGTGCCACGCCAGACCCGGCCGGTAACGAGCTGGAACGGACGCGTTGCGATCTCCTGGCCTGAGCCGGCGACGCCGATGATGATGCTTTCGCCCCACCCGCGATGGCAACTTTCGAGCGCCACGCGCATGAGCTTGACGTTGCCGACGCATTCAAACGTGTAGTCGGCGCCGCCGATCTGATCGTCGCCGCGTTTGGTCATGTTGACGAGATGGGCAACGAGGTCGCCGGCTACCTCGGCGGGATTGACGAAATGCGTCATGCCGAAGCGCTCGCCCCAAGCTTTCTTGTCGGGGTTGAGATCGACGCCAATGATCATGTCGGCGCCGGCGAGCCGCAGTCCTTGAATGACGTTAAGTCCGATGCCGCCTAGACCGAACACGATGCATTTCGCGCCCGGCTCGACCTTGGCGGTGTTGATCACGGCGCCGATGCCGGTGGTGACGCCGCAACCGATGTAGCAGACCTTGTCGAACGGTGCGTCGTCGCGGATTTTCGCAACCGCGATTTCCGGCAGCACGGTGAAATTGGCGAAGGTCGAGCAGCCCATGTAATGGTGGATTTTCTTGCCCTCGATCGAAAAACGCGACGTGCCGTCGGGCATGACGCCCGCGCCCTGCGTCGCGCGGATGGCGGTGCACAAATTGGTCTTGCGTGACAGGCAAGAAGGGCAGGTGCGACATTCGGGCGTGTACAATGGAATGACATGATCGCCCTTTTTGACCGACGTCACGCCCGGACCGACATCGGCGACCACGCCCGCGCCCTCATGACCGAGGATCGCGGGAAAAAGCCCTTCCGGGTCGGCGCCCGACAGCGTGAATTCGTCGGTGTGGCAAATTCCAGTCGCCTTTATCTCGACCAAAACCTCGCCGGCGCGCGGTCCGTCGAGCTGGACGCTGGTCACTTCGAGCGGCTTGCCGGGCGCATAGGCCACAGCGGCGCGAACATCCATGGTATTCCTCGCTTTTGGTCCGGAAACGATGACATTGGGAGATTGGAATGGCAAACCCGGAGCTGCCCGCGCCAAAGCTGGACTTCATCTTCGAAGCGCAAGTCACCGTCGATCCGCCGCAAGAGCTCGGTGATGTCGGCAAGGGCAGTCGCCGTATCGTGCCGATCAGCGGCGGAGAATTTTCCGGACCCGATCTACGGGGCGAAGTGCTGCCCGGCGGCGCGGACTGGCAGATCGTGCGCGGCGACGGCGTCGCCGAGCTTGAGGCGCGCTACACGTTGCGCAGCGACGACGGCGCCTTGATCTATGTCCGCAACATCGCGCTACGCCATGGTGCCGCCGAGACGATGGCCGCGCTCGCTGCCGGGCGCCCGGTCGATCCGGACCGCTACTATTTCCGCGGCGCTACGTTTTTCGAAACGAGCGCCGCGCGTTATGCGTGGATCGCCCGGAACATCATTGTTTGCACCGGTGCGCGCGAGCAGGCGATGGTGCGGCTGCAATTTTACAGCATGTGGTGAGACTGTCCTATGGGCCGTCCAGACTACGGCACTTGCGCTCCACGAGCGGTTTTGCTTTCCCATTGTCCAAAGGCCAATCCGGCCCACGGTGATTGTCATGTACCAGCCTGATCATTTTCGCGTCGAGGATGTGCCGCGGATGCACGCGCTGATGCGTGCGAGGCCTTTTGCGGCGCTCGTCTCCGCGGGCTCCGCCGGCCTCTATGCGAGCCACTTGCCGACCGTGCTCAAGGACGACGGGCCGTACGGCATCATCGAATGCCATCTCGCGCGCGCCAATCCGCATTGCAAGGATCTGGGGGAGGTGAGCGAAGCGCTTATGATCTTCCAGGGACCCGAAGGTTACGTGACCCCCAATTGGTATCCGTCCAAGGCGCAGCACGGAAAAGTGGTCCCGACCTGGAATTATGCGGTCGTTCACGCTTACGGTCGTGCGGAGGTGATGAGGGACGCGGAGTGGCTGCACCGCCACGTCACCGAATTGACCGCGCAACAGGAACGAAGCGAAGCCAGGCCCTGGGCGCTGTCGGATGCGCCCACGTCTTACGTCGACGCCATGCTGCGCGGCATCGTGGGTTTTCGATTTGCCATCGCACGCCTCGAAGGCAAGTGGAAAATGAGTCAGAACCGCGAGATGCCAGATCGAGCCGGCGTCGTGAAAGGTCTTGGACTGCGGGCTAACGGCGACGATCTTGAAATCGCCGACATCGTCGCGCGGCAGCTCACCCCGGGCGATTGAGCAAATCCCGCGTCACGCTCAAGTTTTATCGGATGCACTGACCGCAGTTTTGGGCACGGGCGTGGCGTCCGGGCTATCGGCGCTCAACACCATGATCGTCGATGTTCCGTGCGCCAGAACGCGACCGGCAGAATCGAGCAAGCGGGCCTCGGCGGATATGATCCGGCGCCCGCGGCCGACTACGCGTCCTTCCGCGCGCACGCGCCCGCTATTCTCCGTAATAGGACGCGAGAAGTTGGCCTTTGTTTCGACGGTCGTGGATCCGACGCCGGCGGGCAACAGCGTATGTGCGGCGCAAGTCGTGGCGCTATCGATCAATGTCAGCGCCCAGCCGCCGTGCACCAATCCGAACGGATGGAGCAAATGCGGTCCCGGATCGCCTTCGAATACGGCAAAGCCGTCGCCAACTTCGGTGAGCCAAAGGCTGAGCGTTTGCGCGATCGGCGGAGCGGGAAGTTTGCCCTCGCTGATGGCCTGCAAAACTTCCTTGCCGGTCATGCCGACAATATCGGCAGGGCGCACGATGCCGTAGGTAAAGGTGGCCGGCCGCATGGCTGTATTCCTTTGTCAACGCACAGGCCTGAGGCGCCGTTATTCTAGCTCTTCTCCGGCAACATGACGATCTGAGTCTGGATCACCAGGGCGCAGAGCCGGCCGTCATTGCGCGTGATGCGCGTCTGCCACACCATCGTGGTGCGGCCGCGATGCAGCGGCGTGCATTCGGCGTGGGCGGTGTCGCCGACAGGAATGCCGGCAAAAAAATTGGTCTTGCTCTCGATCGTCGCCGTCCGGCCGCCATGCGGCAGATTCGCCATGGTCGCAGTGCCGCCGAGATTGTCGGCCAGCGCCATCAGCGCGCCGCCATGGAGCGAACCGAAACGATTGTGCAGCTCTTCGCGGACCAAAAGCTCCGCCACAACCTTGTCCGGCGAAACATGCGTGATCTTCATGCCCATGAAGTCGGCGAACGGCGGCTGTAATTCGGCATCGGGGTTAATGTCTTGGATCATAATGGCTCCCGCATTGCGCACGCTTCATGACGGGAGCAGCCGTCAAAAGCAAGATGCGGCCGATGCTGGTTGGGTGTATGATCCGTGAAATTCGATCTGAAGATTGAGCATGCCTTTGTAGACGCAAGGCATCATCAAGCCCAAGATTGCATGCAGCTTCCGGTTCGACGAAGCACCGAGGGTGCGCGCTACAGCAATGGCGCGGCCACCGCCGCGCCCTGGCATTAACGCAAGTGCGTTCTAATCACTACCGCGGTTGCGGTACAACGCGCATATAGGGCTTTGGGGTCTTCCAGCCGTCCGGATAGAGCTTCTTCGCTTCCTCATCGCTGACCGCGCCAGTGAGGATGACGTCTTCGCCCTGTTTCCAGTTCGCGGGCGTCGCCACGCGATGCTTGGCGTTGAGCTGCAGCGAGTCGACCACGCGCAATACCTCGTCGAAATTGCGCCCGGTGGTCATCGGGTAGACCAGCACGAGCTTGACCTTCTTGTCCGGCGCAATGATGAAGACATTGCGGACGGTCTGATTGTCAGCCGGCGTGCGGCCTTCCGAAGTGCCGGATGTGCTCGCGGGCAGCATGCCGTAGAGCTTGGAAATCTTCAGATCGGTGTCGCCGATCATCGGATAATTGGGCGCGAAGCCGACCACGTCCTTGATGTCGTTCGCCCACTTTTTGTGGTTGTCGACTGGATCGACCGACAGCCCGATGATCTTTACGCCGCGCTTGTCGAATTCGGGCTTGAGCCGCGCCATGGTGCCAAGCTCGGTGGTGCAGACTGGTGTGAAATCCTTAGGGTGCGAGAATAGCACGACCCAATTGTTGCCGATCCAATCGTGGAAGTGGATTTTACCTTCTGTGGTTTCGGCCTCGAAATCCGGAGCGGTGTCGCCAATCTGCAGAGTCATGGAAATTCTCCCGTCGTGTGGACTGACCCGATAAAAGGAAAAGCTATTCAGCCGCCTTTATGTACGGCTCGGCGAGCGGCAATGCCAGACCTCCTGGCCGGTAATATTAGCTTGATCTGACAGCATTATTCGTTCGAGACGGCACCTGATCCGGCAATATTAGGCCGGCCGCGACGGCGCTCGAGAAAGAATATTTTGGGGCGTTATCGACGGGGCGGGAAGGCAACCGCATATCGCTGTGGGGACCGCTATTCACCAAGCAATCAGTGGAGTGCCGCGACTTTGCCCTACTGCGGCCCTTCGCAGGCCACCCTCGCATTGGAGTTTTGAACCGGCGCTCCTTGCGGCCAGACCAAGGAACAAGGCCGGCCCGCGCGAGTTTGATGAGTCATGGCTTTAGCTAAGATCCGTCCCGACCTCGAAACACTTGCCGCCGTGATTGCGCGCTCGCAAATCTTTATCGCGCGCGTATTGGTGCGGCCGGCGTTGCGCCGGCGCCTTCCCGCCGGCTTCGAGGAGGTGGATATCGCCATCCTCGACTGGATCGCGGCCGAGGGCCGGCGTGTCGAGCGCAGCTATCTGCCGCTCTAGGATCTTACAGGCAAACACGCCTCTTTTAATATTCAGCTGCACGTACTAGACGAAACGAAACGCCAGGCGAGGGCTGACAACACTCAGTGTCCGCTCTTGCTATCATCGTCGTCTTGAACAGCCGTTTCGTGCCAATCTCGCAGCGCAAACACCTATATCCATGCCTCGCCGCGGCGGGTGCTGCCGCGATTGGCCTTCTTGGCATGTTGAGCCGCAGCCACGCCGAGGACCCCGACAGGCTGTGGCAGATCGTCCACGACGAGTGCGTTCCCAACCAAGAGCAGCACTCCGATCCGGCGCCGTGTGCGCTTGTCGATTTGAAAGAAGGCGTTGAGCGCGGCCACGTGATCCTCAAAGACGCCTTCGGCGACACGCAGTATTTGCTGATACCGACGGCCCGCGTGACGGGGATTGAAAGTCCCGATTTGTTGCTGCCGAACGCGCCAAATTATTTTGCCGACGCTTGGCGCACGCGCAGCTACGTCGAGAAGGCGGTGCGACAGACACTTCCGCGCGCCGCGATTGGCCTTGCGATCAATTCGGTGCTCAGTCGCTCGCAGAACCAGCTCCACGTCCACATCGATTGCATCCGGGTCGACGTCCAAGCTGCATTGCAGCGCGATCTCTCTGCGATCGGCAACATTGCCTGCACCGCCCACGCCGGTCCAACGCGGCCGCTATTTCTTGGCCGTCCGACCCGCGGGTGGCGGCGTGTTGGGCGCTTTCAACAAGTTGTTGGCGCCGGTGCTGCCGCATGCGGGCGACGCCTGCCAATGAACACTCGAGGCCGGCTGCGAGCGCCGCGCAAACGTCGCCGGGGCTCGTCGCGCATCGAAATCCACGGCAAGCGCGGCGTCGGCCCAATCGATGTCGGACAAAAAAAGGGCGGCCCCGTGGGGGCCGCCAAGAGTCCGCGCGACAGGAGTAGAGGCGCGGGCCCTGACTTGCGAGCGGCCATCTGTGCTCGCAAGAGAAACTTTGGGTGAAGCGGAGCTTGGCTCCGCTTCACCCAGGCTAAGGCGATTACTCGCCCTCCACGCCGATCGCGTAGGCGGTTTCGCCGTGCACGGCGTCGTCGCCGATCTTCAAGGTAGCTTCGTCCATACGCAGGCTGACGAAGATCGAGATCACCTTGAGGATGATGTAGGTCGCTATCACATTCAACACGATAATGAAGGCCGCACCTTCCGCTTGCAGCAGGAGCTGGGTGGGGTTGCCATAGAGCCAGCCTGTCACGTTGACGCCGGGTGCGTCCTTGTCGGTGCCGACATATTGCAACATGGCCGGGTTGGCGAGGACGCCCACAAGCAGACCGCCACAGATAGCGGCCACGCCGTGGGTGGAGAACACGCTCAACACATCGTCCACTTTCATCATGAACTTCATCTTTTGCAGCTTGTTCATGCTGATCCACGGAATGATGCCGGCGACGATGCCGAGGATGAGCGCGCCCCAGCCGTCGACGTAGCCGGCGGCGGGCGTGATGGCGACGAGGCCGGCGATCATGCCGTTGACCGCGCCGATGACCGAAGGCTTCCCGTAGGCCATCATGTCCATCAGCGTCCAGACGAACACGGCGGTGCACGCGGCGAGCTGGGTGTTCATCACGGCCGCGCCTGCATCGGCGTTGGCGAAGTACGGATCGCCGCCATTGAAGCCGTTCCATCCGAGCCACAGGATTCCCGCACCGGCCAGCGTCATCAACAAGCTATTGGGCGGGAAGCTGTCGCGATCGGCCTGAAGCCGCGGGCCAATCACCCAGGCCGCGGTGAAGCCGGAGCTTGCGGCGGCAAGATGGATCACGTAGCCGCCGGAGAAGTCCGCCACGCCGAGGCCGGCGAGCCAGCCGCCGCCCCAGAGACTGAACGCGCCCACGGTGTAAACGAGGGTCATCCATATTGGGCAGAAGAGCATCCATGCTTTGAAGCTCATGCGACCAAGCACGGAACCCGCGAGGATGATCACCGTGATCGCAGCGAACACGAATTGGAACCACATCAATGTGGCCATCGGAAAAGCGAGAGGCGGCATACCGGCCGCTGCAGCCGGAATTGTTGCCTGGCCGGTGAGGAAGCTGGCCGACATTGCCAAGCCCGGCATGCCGACGAACGAAAACCATTGCGGCCCGAACGCCATATTGTAGTCGAACAGAACCCAGACGATCATGACCGAGACGAAGGCGTAGATCGACATGAAAGCTGAGTTGATGGCCCACTTCTTCTTGACGATGCCGCCATAGAGAACGGTCAGCCCAGGAATGCTTTGCAGGGCGACAAAAGTTCCTGCGGCTAGCTGCCAGGCATTGTCGCCGGTATCTAGCCATGCTGGTGATGGTACGAGTGCCATGTGGCTTCCCCCAAAAAATGCCCATTGTGCGCCGACGGGCACACGGGCGAGCGATTGAACGTTCGCAAATTCTATGCCAGTTAATCGGCCACTGGCCGGACACATTTTGCTAACGGTTCGGCCATGACATAGGTGGCTATGACTATAAAATTTGCACATTGATCACAAAATGGGCAGAAAAAGAGGGCGATCAATGCTTCGGGCTAGGCCATTGGCGGTACTGTTGGGCGTCTCGGCATTCGGTATTGCCTCTGCCGGCATCACCAGTGTGGCGCACGGCGACGCCACTGCGATCACCTGCACCAATCCGAGTAGCGGCACGAGCTGGCAGATCAAGATCGACTACGATCACAGTACCGTGGATTCCAATCCGGCCCGCATCGGCGATGCCGAGATTGCGTGGCGCGACGGGCCGGCCGGCTGGTACTACTCGCTCGATCGCAAATCCGGAAAACTTACGATCACGCTTGCCTCAGCCACCGGCGGCAATTTCCTCTATGATAATTGCAAGCTAGCAAATTGATGCGTGATGGCTGAGCGGCTTTCGGGCGTTAAGGCGAGCGTGGGTTTCGCTTCCGAAACCGGACCGCGCAAAAACAACGAAGATTTCGCCGGCGCTGTTTTCGGCCTCGAACTGCCGCAGCCGCGCCGTGACGTCATTGCGGCGCTTGCCGACGGCATCGGCGGCGCCAAAGGCGGCCGCGTGGCGGCCGAGACCGCGGTGCGTGGCTTTCTCGATGGATTTTGCGACCTACCAGAGACCATGGAAGTGCGCCGTGCCGCGGCCAGGGTCATCAATTCCCTCAATGGCTGGATCTATTCGCAAGCCAAGCGCGACAACAATTTGGGCGCGATGGGGTGCACGTTCACGGCGCTGGTGTTGCGTGGGCGTGTCGCGCATATCCTGCATGTCGGCGACTCCCGCGCCTACCGGCTTCGCGGCGACCGCCTTGCCGTTCTCACCACCGACCATGTTCGCGAGAGCAGCGGCACCGGCCGCTCGAACATTCTCAATCGCGCGCTCGGCGTCGAAACCGAGGTGCGGCTCGACTACGCCACCCAGCCGCTGGCGCTGCACGATCGTTTCCTTCTGTGCAGCGACGGCGTGCACGCGTTTCTGTCGCCGGAGGCCATCGCCGACATCCTGCGCGAGGGTTCCGCGTCGCAAGATTCCGCCCACGCGCTGGTTGCCGCCGCTTTGTCATCCGGCAGCACCGATAATTGCACCGCTTTGGTGGTTGACGTGGTCGAACTGCCGACGGCTGAATCGGCCGATATCGGCTCCGCGATTTCGCAATTGCCGCTGATCCCGGTGCCGGTCGACGGCGAGACCATCGATGGCTTCGTGCTCAAGGTCCTGGTGTCGGACGGCCGCTACACCAAGCTGTACGGTGCGGTCGACGAGGTCGAGGGCGGCGAGGTGGTATTGAAATTTCCCAAACCGCAAGTGGCGTCGGTTGCCACTTATCGCGCGGCCTTTGTCCGCGAGGCCTGGGTTGGCGCGCGCGTGCACAGTCCCTGGGTCGGCCGCACCATCGAACTGCCGCCGGGACGGCAGACCGCGCTGTACACCGTCATGCCGCTTTATCCGGGCGAGCTGCTATCGACGCGGCTCACGCGCCGCCCGATGGTGGGTCTGGAGGAAGGGCGCAACATCGCCATCAAATTGGCTCGTGGCGTAGCGGCGCTGCATCGCGCCGGCATCATTCATCGCGACGTCAAACCGGATAATATCATTCTCGAGGCCGAGGGATCGCTCAAACTGATTGATCTCGGCGTGGTGCGTGTTCCGGGAATGGAGGATTTTCCGCCCGAGGACATTCCCGGCACGCTGGCCTATATGGCGCCGGAAATGTTTTCCGGCGAACCGGGCAACGAGCAGACCGACATTTATGCGCTGGGCGTTACCATGTACCGCGCCTTTTCCGGCGGCGAATACCCCTACGGCAATCCCGATGCGACGAGCCAGCCGCGCCTGAAGCGGCCGAAGCCGCTGTCCGAACTGCGGCCCGATCTTCCGGCCTGGCTGGGGGCAGCCCTGGCGCGGGCAATCGCCTACGATCCCGCGCAGCGCTACCGCGAGGTAACGGAGTTTGCAGCGGAGATGGAGGCGGGACCGACGCGCCGAAAGCTTGGGGTCGGACCACGCACGCTCTATGAGCGTTCGCCGATCCTGGTCTGGCAGGGCATCGCCGCGCTCCTGGCGATCGGGCTCGCGCTATCGCTATTCTTGCGGCGCTAAGGTGTGCGGGCGGTCCGACCGGCTCGTCATTGACTTTTTCGCGGCAGCGCCGCAAAGCCAAAAGGCCGGTTCGCGGGATTCAAAACCTCTATGTTCAAGCGAATCCTGATTGCCAATCGCGGCGAGATCGCCTGCCGGATCATCAAGACCGCGCGCCGGATGGGAATTGAAACCGTCGCGGTTTATTCCGAGGCCGACCGCGACGCGCTGCATGTCGAGATGGCCGACGCGGCCGTCGCGATTGGGCCGCCGCCGGCCGCGCAAAGCTATCTCGTCATCGACAAGATCGTGGCGGTCTGCAAGGCGAGCGGCGCCGAGGCGGTGCATCCGGGTTACGGCTTTTTGTCCGAGCGCGCGGCGTTTGCCAGCGCGCTGGCCGACGCCGGCATCGTGTTCATCGGGCCGAACCCCAAAGCCATTGCCGCGATGGGCGACAAGATCGAAAGCAAAAAGGCCGCGGCCGCCGCCAAGGTCTCGACCGTCCCCGGCCATCTGGGCGTGATCGAAGACGAGAAAGAGGCAGCCTTGATCGCCGACGAGATCGGCTACCCGGTCATGATCAAGGCGTCCGCCGGCGGCGGCGGCAAGGGCATGCGCATCGCGCACAGCCGCGACGAGGTGGCCGACGGTTTCGCCCGCGCCCGCTCGGAGGCAAAATCCAGCTTCGGCGATGATCGTGTCTTCATCGAGAAATTCATCACCGATCCGCGCCACATCGAAATCCAGGTGTTGGGCGACAAGCACGGCCACGTTATCTATCTCGGCGAGCGTGAATGCTCGATCCAGCGCCGCAACCAGAAGGTCCTCGAGGAATCGCCGAGCCCGCTGCTTGACGAAGCGACCCGCAAGAAGATGGGCGCGCAGGCGGTCGCGCTAGCCAAGGCGGTCGGCTACGACAGCGCCGGCACCGTGGAATTCGTCGCCGGCCAGGACAAAAGCTTCTTCTTCCTGGAGATGAACACCCGGCTTCAGGTCGAGCATCCGGTGACGGAGCTCGTCACCGGCATTGATCTTGTCGAGCAGATGATCCGGGTCGCCGCCGGCGAGCCGCTCGCGCTCAAGCAAAGCGACATAAAATTGTCCGGCTGGGCGGTGGAGAGCCGCATCTACGCCGAGGACCCGTACCGCAATTTCGCGCCGTCGATCGGGCGGCTGGTGCGCTATCGCCCGCCGGCCGAAGGTACGCGCGACGGCGTCACCGTGCGCAACGATACCGGCGTCACCGAAGGCGGCGAGATTTCGCTATATTACGATCCGATGATCGCCAAGCTCGTCACCCACGCCAAGACGCGGATTGCGGCGATCGACGCCCAGTCCGAAGCGCTCGATGCCTTCACCATCGAGGGTATTCGCCACAACATCCCGTTCCTTGCCGCGATCATGCAGCATCCGCGCTGGCGGGCAGGCAATCTCTCCACGGCGTTCATCGCCGAGGAATTTCCCAAAGGTTTTGAACGCGTGCCGCCGACCGGCGCCATGGCGCATAGAATTGCCGGCGTCGCCGCCGCCATCGATCACGTGCTCGGCGAGCGCAAACGGAAAATCTCAGGTCAATTGAACGTTACGCTGACGCGCGAGCGGCGCCGCGCGATCTGGCTCGGTTCGGATGAAATCCAAGCCGACGTCGAGCACGACGGCAAAACGACCGCCGTCACCTTCGAAGATGGCGCCAGGCACGTGCTGTCCTCAAGCTGGGTTCCGGGCCTGCCGGTCTGGGCCGGCACCATCGACGGCGCGCCGGTCGCCATGCATGTGCGCGCGATCCCGAACGGTTTCGAGCTTGCCTATCACGGCATCGAGGTCAAAGTCTTCGTCTACACTGACCGCGAAGCGCACTATGCGCGCCTGATGCCGGTGAAGAAGCTTTCGGACACCGGCAAAGCGGTGCGCTGCCCGATGCCCGGCCTCGTCGTATCGCTCGCGGTGGCCGAAGGCCAAGAGGTCAAGGCCGGCGAGACGCTGGCCGTGGTCGAGGCCATGAAGATGGAAAACATTTTGCGCTCCGAGCGCGACGGCACTATCAAGAAGATCCGCGTCAAAAAGGGCGACAGCGTCGCCGTCGACGCGGTGATCATGGAATTTGCCTGAACTGCGCCTGGCCGCCGAATCTGGCATCATGCGGCCTTCGCCGGGGCCGACCAAAATGCAGGCACTCAGCTTGCTGTTCTCGCCGAGCGGGCGGCTGCAGCCGCAACCCTTCATCTATGGCGCGGTCGCCGTTTATCTGTTCGGCGCGGCGTCGCAGTTGCTGACAAGGCCGGACCTCATGGCACGGGACGGCCTTTGGCTGTTCGCGGCATCTCAAGCCGTGCTGATCTGGATTTGGTTTGCGCTGCACGCCAAACGGCTGCGCGATGCCGACCGCGCAATCGGGATAGCCGCCGGAGTGAGCTTGCTCTATGCCCTGTCGGTTATCCTGCTCCTGATCGTCGCCGCGGCGTTTTTCGACACATCGGCGAGTGCAGGATTGGATGCGAACGCGACAAGCGCGCTCGGCCTAATTCTCCTGATTGCGATCTTCACGACGCTGTCCGGCGGCAGCGGGTACGATCTTACCTGGGTCGTGATGGCGATCTTGGCGCTGCTGGCCTTCGTGCCGATTATTGCCGCGCTTACTCTCACGTTCTGGGCGGCGACTCGGCCCAGCGTCGAAAAGGTGTGATGCTCCATTTTGCGTATGGCTCGAACATGCACCGCGCGCTCATGCGTAAGCATGCGCCTGCGGCCGAGCCGATCGGCGTCGCGCAGCTTGCGAATTATCGCTTCATCATCACGGCGGACGGTTATGCGTCCGTTAAACCGGCGCGCGCGCGGACGGTGCATGGCGTGCTGTGGCGGCTGACGCCGCGTGATTGCGTCACGCTCGATGCTTGGGAGAACGTTGCCGGCGGACTCTATCGCGCCAAGACTATTCCTGTTCATTGCAACGGCCGGCATCAAGCAGCGCTGGTCTACATCGCCCGGCCGCGCCCGCTCGGCCAGCCGAAACCCGGCTACATGGAAATCGTGGTCAAGGCGGCGCGCGAATTGGAACTGCCGGCGGACTACATAGCTTCATTGGAGCAATGGTTGCCGAAGCGAGTGCTGGGCGCGGGCCACCGCAAAATTGGAGAATTCGTGTGACCGCACGCGTCGTCATCGTCCGTGGCCAGGTGCATGGCATCGGCTATCGCGCCTGGACCGAATTGGCGGCGCTGGAGCGCGGCCTCCAAGGCTGGGTCCGCAATCGGCGCGACGGTTCCGTCGAGGCGTTGTTCATTGGGGTTGAGGAGACCGTCGACGACATGATCGCGCGGTGCCAAAGCGGTCCGCCCGGCGCCCGCGTCGATTCCGTCGATCAGCGCGATGCCGGTCCGGATGACGTGGCGCTGCGCCGGCGCGACGAATTATTCTCCGTGCTCGGCACCGTATGAGCATCGGCCGTGGCGCCGAATAGCGGCTCGAATTGCGACCGCAGCATCATATCCACTTCCGGCATCGAAACCGTGCGGCCGAGATCGGCGAGACTGGTGACGCCGTAGCGCGGCTCGGCGATGCCGCACGGCACGATCCCGGAAAAGTGCGACAGGTCCGGCTCGATATTGAGCGCGAAACCATGCAGCGTCACCCAGCGCTGCACGCGAATGCCGATGGCCGCGATCTTGTCCTCAAAACCATCACCCTTGTCCGGGCGCCGCACCCACACTCCGATGCGGTCGTCACGGCGCTCGCCGCGCAGGTTGAGGTCGGCAAGCGTGCGGATGATCCATTCTTCGATGGTGGCGACGAAGCGGCGCACATCCGGCGCCCGGCGCTTGAGATCGAGCATGACGTAACCGACGCGCTGGCCGGGACCGTGATAGGTGAATTGCCCGCCGCGTCCGGCGGTGTGGACCGGAAACCGCGCCTCGATCAGTTCCTGCGGCCGCGACGACGTTCCGGCGGTGTAAAGGGCAGGGTGCTCAATCAGCCAGACCAGCTCGGCCGCTTCGCCGCGCGCGATCGCCTCGGCGCGCGCGTTCATGGCCGCGAGCGCGCTGTCATAGGCCACTGGCCCATCGCTCACCAGCCACTCGACCGGCGCCGCCCCGGCAGGGGGCGGAAGCCCAATGGTCAGATTGCCGCGCGTATTAACCACCTCGTAACCATAGAGTGGTGAAACGATACCGCACCTAAAACCTCCGGCGCCAAACAATAAGGGGGCACCTTGCCGACACTCGAAAATGTCTCGATCGATATAGCAGTCGTCTTGGGGACAAGCTCCATGCCGATCCACCAAGTACTTCGGCTCGGCCGCGGCGCCATCATCGAGCTCGACGCCTCGGAAGAGGATGAGGTCCGCATCCTCGCCAATAATATGCCGGTGGCCAAAGGCACTGTCATCGTCAGCGGCAACCGGATCGCCGTCGAAGTGAAAGAGCTCTTGCCGCGCACGCCCGCGGGGTCGAGCCCCACCGATTGACGCCGTCGGGCCCGGCCTTGTCCCATCTTGGCCTAGCTGTTACATCGGCGCCGTCGCGTGCCGACCTGGCGCGCGTCTTACCCCACATGCGGCCGTGGCGGAATTGGTAGACGCACTAGCTTGAGGTGCTAGCGGGGCAACCCGTGGAGGTTCGAGTCCTCTCGGCCGCACCAACAAATTATTATCTTTAAAATCAATGCCTTAATAAGGCACGCCGGCATCCTCGGCGGACCCTCAGGTTATGAGGGCCCCGCCGTCGATATACACGACGGATCCGGTTGCGAAGCCGATCGTCATGAAAGCGAGGATTTGCCGCGCGATATCCTCAGCTACGCCGACCCGTCCAACAGGCAACGCGGCTGCGATCTTCGCCAGCATTTCACGACGCGCGGCTTCCAGCATCGCGGCGCGCGTGGGTGTGTCGATGATGCCGGGCGACACGGCGTTGACGCGCACCGGCGCCAGTTCGAGAGCGAGGCTACGTGCAAGCGACTCGAGCGCGCCGTTCGCCGCACCGACAATCGCAGAGGCGGGTCGTGGACGAATGCTCAGAAAGCCGCTCACCAGCGTGAGCGAACCGCCGGGACGAATTTCGGCGGCGCGCGCAACGCGCCAGGCGCCCCAGAACTTGGCTTCCATCGTCGCGCGCACGACGTCCATGGCTACCGTCTTGAAGGGGCCCGAGCGCGGTTGCGCGGCGGTGACCACGACATGATCGACCGGGCCGCAGGCGCGGAACAGGCTGGCGACACTTTCATCGCTGGTGACGTCGGTTGGGATCGCCGTCGCGCCCAACCTATCCGCAGCCGCTTCCAGCCGCTCGGCATTACGCGAAGCGACGACAACATCGGCGCCTTCGGCCTTTGACAGCTCGGCGGTCGCAAGTCCGATGCCGGACGAGCCTCCAACGACAACAACTTTCTGACCTGCAAGCAGCATGTGCTGCCTCCTCCAATTTTATCTCAGCCCGGTTGATATCGGGTGCCGATTCCGGGCTTGCTTTGCCCGAGACCCGGAAGCTCCCAAACGCCGGCACCGCTCGGATTGATATCCGCCGCAATATCGACGTCGATGAGATAGGGCCGGTTGGCCGCTATGCCGGTGCGAACGGCTTCCGCCAAATCTCCCGCCCGATCGACCCGCACGCCTTCGACGCCGGCCGAACGGGCCATGGCAGCGAAGTCAGGATTGTAGCGTTGGCCGGTCGTCGGATCATGGAAGTCAGTCGCCAGCTCGCGGCCGTTCAAATAGCCGCGTTGCAGGCCGCGAATGGACGCATAGGCGTAGTTGTTCCACACCACCCAGACGACGGGCAGATTATATTCCACCGCGGTGCCCAGCACACTGGCGTGCATGAAGAACGCACCGTCGCCGCAGACCGAAACGCACGGCCGGTCAGGCGCGGCAAATTTCGCACCCAGTACGCCGGCAACACCGAACCCCATCGGCCCAAAACCCATCGAGCCGATCAGCGAATCCGGACGTCTCGGCTTGCAGAAGCCCAACAGCCAATTGTGGTGCACGCCGATATCGCTGACGAGGATGGCATCCTCGGGCAATCCTTTGTCGATCTCCAGCGCCGCCCGTTGCGGATTGATCGGAGTGGAATCGTCGGAGAAGCCGGGCGCGACGAACTTGTCCCATTCCCGGCGATAGCCGTCGATCGCGTTGAGCCATTTTTGCCGGGCATCGGCACGCATATCCAGATCCGCGCGGCGATCGAGTTCCGCCAATATCTGGCGCAAGAAGGTGCGGACGTCGGCCATCAAACCAAGTGCCACTGGATAATTGCGTCCGATCTCTTCCGGATCGATATCGACATGGATGAGCCGCGTCGGCGGAATGGTGAAGGAATAACCCGGGATCCAGGAACTCGACGTGCGATCGTCGAAGCGAACGCCGAGCGCCAGCAAGACGTCGGCCTGCCGGGTGGCGTGGTTGGCCTGGTAATGGCCGGCGCGCGCGACCAGGCCGAGCGCCAGCGGATGGTGCGTGTCGATGGCGCCCATACCGCTGGCCGACGACGCTACCGGAATCTGCAGACGCTCCGCGAGCCGCAGCAGATCGGCGCAGGCGCCGCCATAGCGGACGCCCTGGCCGACGATGATCACCGGCCGCTCGGCGCCGAGCAGCATATCGACCGCCTTGACCACGCCTTCCGGATCGGCGCCACAGCGGCTTGAGATATTGGCGCTCCATTCCTCGGGCTTGGGTGCTTCCTCGGCCGCGGATTCGAGAAAGACGTCGAAGGGAACATCGAGCACGACAGGTCCTGGGCGGCCCGTCACCATCGTCTTCCAAGCTTGCCGCACCGCGAGCGGCACCATTTCGCCGCGCGTCGGCTGGAACACCTTCTTGCAATACGACCGGACGGTGGATGGAAAATCGGCCTGGTAATGACGATAGAGTTCCTGGAACGCGCCGCGATTGAATTGGCTGGTCGGCACGTTGCCGGTCACCGCCATGAACGGCACCGAGTCGAGAAAAGCATTGCCGAGCGAAATCGGCAGGTTTGCCGATCCCGGTCCGCACGACGTGAACGTTGCCGTCGGCCGCCCGGATACGCGATAATAGACGTCCGCCATGAATCCGGCGACGCTTTCGTGATGGACGGAGATCGTCTTGATATCGTGCGAGCGCTCATACAGCGCATCGATGAATTGAATATTGCCGTGACCGCACAGGCCAAAAACGTTCGGGACCTTTTCCTGAATCAAATAGTCGACAATAACCTGTGCACCGTTGAGCATATTGCCTGTCGACATCGGTCATACTCCTATAAGCGGCGGCTAACGATGCTTTGAAAAGTCCACGATTTCCGGCAGTGCCAGGTTCAACATTTCAGCGGGTAAATCAGCTTTCGGAAGGGACCGTGCGCCGGCATTCGAGATCGCGCGAGAAGCTATTTCTCATAATGCTGTACGTCAATTGATATTGTGGTATTCGTCTCCGATCTGACAATGCCGCGCCGGTGAGCACAACGCTATGACAACAGAACGTAAATGGTTCATTCGCAACATCGCCGAAGTTCCGTGGCGCCAGTTTCCCGATCATTTTGGCGGCGCGTTGTCGAAGCCCCTGGTGATGCCGGAAACTGCCGGCTCGCGCCACATCGATTATCGCATTTCGATGTACCAGCCGATGGCCTATGTGAAGGTGCACCGGCACCGGGTACAGGAGCAAGTCTACCACGTGATCGAGGGCGAAGGCCTGATGCACATCGACGGCGAGGACCACGTCGTGCGCAAGCATGACTACATTTTTTTGCCACCCGGCGTCGACCACGCGATCTCGAACACCGGCCTCGTCGATCTCGTCTTCCTTGTCGTGACCTCGCCCGTCACCGACGACACGGCGTAACCTGGGGCAGCGTGTCGGCGCCGACGCAGGCGAGGCCTCATTGAGGCATAAAACCCAGCGGCGCGAGCTTGCCGACGCTGGCAACGATGTCGCGATTGGGATCGCGCGAGATGATCTCCAGTATCGGCCGTGCACTGTAACCGACAGCGGCGAGCGCGCGCGGCACCTCCGCGAACGGCACGGCGCCGAGACCGATCGGATCATGGCGATAGATATGCCGGCCGGTATCCGACAGATGTACCAGCGCCAGCCGCGTTCGGCATTGCCGGAGACCGTCGGCAAAATCCTCGGCGACGAAATAGGCGTTGGCGATGTCATAGACGACGCGCACCGCGTCATTGCCATAACGCGCGAGCGCGTCCATCAACGGACCGATCGCCGGCAGGAACGCGAACGGCATGTTCTCCACCCACAGCGCGGTTCCCAATTTTTCCGCGACCGGGGCGAGCCGGTCCAGCGCCGCAAAGAAATGCCCGATCAGGTCGCCGGCATCGGCCGGAAACAACTGATTGGCTTTGCCCGGACCGATCACCACGCCGCGCGCGCCGAGTTCGCCGGCGAGCTGCACCGTTTCGGTCAGAATCTTGAGCGAATAGGCGCGCATCTCTGGCGCGGCGCCGGCAACGTTGATATCGATGTTCGGCATGTTGAGTGCGCTGAGCTGCAAGCCGCGTTGCGCCAGCAGGCGGCGGATAGCGCCGCGCTGCTCGGCCGACAATTCGGCCGGCCATAAATGGCCCGGATGCACCATCAGCTCGAATTCCCGGAAGCCCAGATCGGCAAGCCGCGCGAGACAAGTCTCGGCGCTGTGCGAACGCATGTAGGAGTAGGTATTGCACCCGAACGCCGAGGCGTGGTCGCTTCGCTCTGCAGTCAATGATGCGCACCTTCTCGTCGCGGCCGGCGCGGCGGCGCCGCCTTTGTGAGGACCGCACTCATAAAGCCGGCGGCACGCGAGTCAATTGCAGCACGGCAATATGAGTTGCCATTTGTCATTTTGGAATAGCGGATGATAGTGTTGTGGCAGGCTGTTTGGAGACGACCCGGTGAGATCGCGAACCAAGGCGAAGTCGCCTGAAAAATTGACGGGACCGGCCCGCAGCAAGATTGCCCGCTTGGTGAAGCCGTCGCAGCCCGACATCGACGACGACGCCGAGGACCGGCAGCGCGTCGGCGTGCAGTCGCTTGGCCGCGCCTTCGCGATCCTCGAGGAGGTTGCGCGCCACCGTGCAGGAATCGGGCTTGCCGACCTCAGCAAACGGGTCGGCCTGCACAATTCCACCGCGTTCCATCTCGCCAAGACGATGGTATCGCTCGGCTACATCCGCCAGGAAAAGGATTCCAAGCGCTACCGCGTCGGGCGGCCGTTGTTTGCGCTCGCCGCGAGCGCGCTTGACGAGATCGAGATGGTGAATGTCGCGACTCCGGTGCTCGAGGACCTGTCGCGGGAAACCGGCGAAAGCAGCCATTTCGCGGTGCGCATGGGCGACGCCGTGGTCGTCATCGCCCGCACCAGCGGGCCCGGCGCATTCCAGCTGACCGACCGCGTCGGCGTGGTCCGGCCGGCCCACTGCACCGCACTCGGCAAGGTAATCCTTGCCTCGCTAAGCCCGGATCAGCTGGACCGCTTCCTCAAACGCGTCCGGCTGATGCCATCGACCGAGAAATCGATCACCGACCGTCCGGTGCTGCTGCGCGAGATCGAGGAGATCCGGCGCACTGGCATCGCCTTCGACGACGGCGAGTTCAATCTCGAGGTCCGCTGCGTAGCTGTCCCGGTCAAGGATTTCACCGGCAAAATCGTTGGCGCGCTCGGCATTTCCGCACCGATCTGGCGCCTGCCCAACCAGGCGCTGCAGGGCCGCGCCAGAATACTGCAGGGGGCCGCCACGCGCCTGTCTGCCGAATTCGGTGCCGCATGACCCGGCCGCGCGAGCGGCGGCGAGATAACACGGCCGCCGGTTAGACCAAGCGCCGCGATAAACGTCTGAAATCGTCTTGCGAGCGAGGGCCGCGCGCTTTTGGCGTTGACAGCGGCCTGCCGACTGCAAAAAAATCGTCCTACAATAAAACATAGCCTCTCACATTCTCGCATATGAGAATTTGGGGGTCGCAACTCGCCATGTGCCTATCGGGAGGAGACCCAGAGATGAACCGCTACAATCGAAGAAGCATGCCGAAAGCCAGCGCCGCACTTGCCGGCGCTTCCGCCATTGGCTTTCCGACGATCGTCCGCGGCCAGTCGGACAAGATCAAGATTGGGCATCTCACGCCGCTGACCGGATTTCTCGGCGCGCTCGGCGCCTATGCCCAGTTGGGCCTCAGGATGGCCGAGGATGAGATCAACAAGGCCGGTGGCGTCATGGGACGCCAATTGGACGTAACGTCGGAGGATTCGGTTAATCCGGCCACCGCGGCAACCAAGGCCCAGCGCATGTTGGAGCAGGACGGTGTCGCCGTGCTGATGGGGGAAATCAATTCGGCATCGGCTCTGACAATCATGCAAGTCGCCGCTCGCAATAAGACGCTCTTCATGCAAGTCGGCGCCCACTCGGACGCGCTACGCGGCAAAAATTGCAACCGCTACACCTTCCATGTCGACATCCCCAACCACGTGATGGTCTATACCGTCGGTCGGGCTTTGGTGCGCGACAATATGATGAAGGACAAAAAGTTTTACACGCTCACCGCCGACTATATTTTCGGCCACGATTTGGCGGCCGCAGCCAAAACGTTCTTCGATGCCAACGGGGGCATAGTGATCGGCGACGAACTGGTCGCGACGGACGTCACGGAGTTCAGCCCCTATTTGTTGAAAATCCGCCAAGCCCAGCCGGATGTGGTTTGCTCGAACCTCGCCGGCAATCAGGTCACGACGCTGATTAAACAGTATTCCGAATTCGGCCTGCCGTATCCGATTGTCGGCTTCAACCTCAATACGGCCGACGCCTGGGCGGCCGGCGAAGGCAATCTGAGCGGGACCTGGCCGACCGTCTGGTATCACACGCTCGACGTTCCTAACTCCAAAGCCTTCGTCGCTGAGTTCATCAAGAGGAACGGCAAGCCGCCGGAGAACCGTGCCTGGATCGAATATGTTTCGCTCAAAATGATGGCGCAGGCCATGAACGAAACCAAAATCGACCGACACGGAAAAGCTGATCGCCTACTTCGAGAGCGGGGCTCAGTTCGACATCCTGAAGGGGCGCAAAGGCTATTTCCGGACGTGGGATCATCAGCTGATGCAGGAGGCCTATCCGTTTACGGTCAAGCCGAAGGGCCAGGCCAAGGACCAATGGGACTTCCTCGCGCTCGGAGCGGCCGTTCCGGGACCGAATGAATCCCTTGAGGCACTTTCCGTCACGAAAGATCAGAACACCTGCGTGATGTAATCGTCCGCTGGACACTTGGCCCGATCGGGTAACTGCGCGTTCCCGGTCGGACGGCCGTCGCTACCGCGATTTTCCAAATTCCCGGAATAAGAATGCAGTTTGAGTTCTTGCTGGAGCAGTTGGTGAATGGTCTCGTGCTCGGAGGCTACTACCTGCTTATCGCACTGGGACTGTCCCTGATTTTTAGCGTCGGCGGCGTGGTCAATCTGGCGCACGGCGCGTTCTATGTGCTCGGCGCCTATATTTCGGTCGAAATCGGAAAATATCTCGGCTTCGGTCCGGCGGTTGTGCTGTCGCCGATCGCTGTAGCCTTGCTTGGTATCCTATTCGAGCGGTTCCTGTTGCGCCGTTTCTATGCGGCCGATCCGATCCTCAGCCTGCTGGTCACCTTCGGTCTGGCGATGATCGTCGAACAATTGATTCGCATTCTCTGGGGCGCCGCACCGCTGGCGGTGAATATGCCTTACACTTTCAAAGGCTCGGTCTTTGTCGGCAACTTTCTGTTCTCGCGTTACCGGCTGTTTCTGCTCGCCGTGGTGGTCGGCGTGCTGGTCAGCATCTGGTTGCTGCTGCATAAGGCGTCGTTCGGCCGCGTAATCCGCGCCGGCATCCAAAAGCCGGACATGGTCGCGGCACTGGGCATCAGATTGCAGCCCTACATGACCGCGATCGTCATGCTCGGCGTAGGAATGGCGGCTCTGGGCGGCGCATTATTTGCGCCGATCACGATTGTGCATCCGGCGATGGGAGCGGAAGTCATCACGGTTGCCTTCGTCGTGGTGGTGATCGGGGGGCTCGGCAGCTTCTGGGGCGTGGTGATTTCGGCACTGCTGGTGGGCGTGGTGCGTGGCATCACCATCAATTTCATTCCGGCCGCCGGCGAAGCTTCGATGTACGTGCTGATGTTCTTGGTGCTGCTATTCCGCCCCCGTGGCTTGCTCGGCGAGCGCATCGAGAAATTTGAATGACGGGCGCGCGGAGTTCAAGATACCAGCCGCTATGGATCGGCGCGGCCGCGCTTGTCGTCTTGCCGCTGTGCATGCACGCGATCGGCCTGACGACGAATACTGCCTCGACAGTGGTCATTCTTGCGATCGCGACCATGGGGCTCAACTTATGTGTGGGCTATACGGGGCTGGTATCCTTCGGCCACGGCGCGTGGTTCGGCATCGGTGCCTATGCTGCCGCGCTTATCCAAAAGCACTGGTTCGGCGACGAGATCGCACTGCCGATACTGTTGTCCATGGTCGTCGTCACTGGACTATCGACTGTCGCGGGAGTTCTCATCCTGCGCCGGCGCGGCGTTTATTTCTCGCTGCTGACTCTGGCGCTGGCCGCGCTCACTTATACCGTCGCGTTCCGTTGGAGCGACGTGACCGGCGGCGAGGACGGCCTGGGCGATCTGAAGCGCGGCAGCATCGGACCATTCGACCTCGACAACGCGCTCACCTACTACATTGTGGTCGCGTTGATCGGTCTCGGCGTGCTTTATGTTCTATTGCGCGTGCTGCGCTCGCCGTTCGGGCACGTCGTGGTGGCGATCCGCGAGAATCAATTGCGGGCCACTTTCCTGGGCTATCCGGTCGAGCGCTATAAGCTTGCCGTGTTCGTGCTGTCGGCAGTTGTGACGGGAGCGGCCGGTGCGTTGCTCGGTTTCCAGACTTATCTGGTCTCGGCGGAGGCGGTTTCGGTGCCGTTTTCCGGCGAATTGCTCGCCATGGTCGTGATCGGCGGCATGCACAGCATATTGGGCCCGGCCTTTGGCGCGCTGTTCTTTATCCTTTTTCGCGAGTTGTTTTCGATCTGGACGGCGAACTGGCTGCTCTGGTTTGGATTGATCTTCGTCGGTTTCGTGGTGTTTTCACCGAACGGTCTGGTCGGCATCTGGGCTCAGCTGCGCCGCCGCTGGCATCCAGTCCCGGAGGAAGCTGCGACCATGAGCACGCGCGAGGTCCACATGGACCAGGCGCTGCCGGCGTTCCTGCGCCCGCCGGCAATGCAGGGAGACATTCTGGAAGTGAACGGCGTATCGAAGCATTTCCAAGGCATCCGTGCCGTGATCGACGCCAGCCTTACGATCAGGGCAGGGGAAATCCATGCTCTGATCGGTCCGAACGGTGCCGGTAAGACCACCTTATTCAATCTGGTCTCGGGCATGTTTGCGCCGGATAAGGGCACCGTGCGCCTGGTCAACCGTGAGATCCAGGGGCTAACGCCGAACCAGATTTGCAACCTGGGCCTTGTACGATCGTTTCAGATCACGAACCTGTTCCGCGGTCTGTCGATCTACGAGAATCTGCGCCTGTCGCTGCAGGCACAGCATCCCATGCGCTTCAACGTCTGGCGCGACATCGACAGCTACACGGACATTCACGCCGAAACCGCCGAACTAATCTGGTACCTTGGCCTGAACGGCGTCGAACAGATCGAGGGAGGCGAGTTGTCCTACGGCGGGCAGCGGCTGGTGGACTTGGGGATTGCGCTGGGCTGCAAGCCGCAGGTGTTGCTGTTGGACGAGCCGCTCGCCGGCTTGGCCGCGGTCGAGCGCGAACGCGTGTCGAAACTGGTGACGAATGTGGCCGCCAACATCCCGGTGTTGATCGTCGAGCACGACGTCGATCGCGTGCTCGGCCTTTCACATCGCGTCACCGTGATGAATCAGGGCGAGGTCCTGTTGACGGGGACGCCGGAAGAGATACGGACCGACCGACGCGTGCAGGAAATCTACACCGGAACGGGTACGCCGGAGGTGGTGCACAGCCGCCGGGTCGAGGAGACTGAGGTCCAATCCAAGCAGGTTTTACGTTTCGAAGGCGTCAATGCCTTCTATGGTAAGAGCCACATCCTCAACGACGCGACGCTCGACGTGCGCGAAGGCGAAATTGTAGCGCTCGTCGGCCGCAACGGTGCCGGCAAATCCACGCTGCTAAAGACGGTAACCGGGCTGCTGCCGCCGGCTTCCGGCACGATCGAATATGAAGGTCGCAATATCGCCGGCTTGCCGGCACCGGATATCGCACGATTGGGAATGGGCTACGTGCCGCAGGGGCGCCAACTGTTCGCAGGCATGACGGTGGCGGAGAATCTTGCACTCGGCCGCCTGGCGAGGGCAACCGACGGCAGCAATGGCGTCGTGTGGAGCCAAGACCAGATCTTCGAGTACTTTCCGCGCCTGAACGAACGAATGAACGTAGCGGCGGATTATTTGTCCGGCGGCGAGCAGCAGATGCTGGCGGTCGCACGCGCTTTATCGGGCAACGTTAAACTGTTACTGCTCGACGAACCGTTCGAGGGTCTCGCGCCCAACATTGTCCGGGAACTGTTCAAGGTCTTCGACCAGTTGCGCGGGCGCGCCTCAATCCTGATTGTCGAGCATAATTTGGATCTGGTGCTGGCGCTTGCCGACCGCGTGTTCGCGCTGGAGCGCGGTGCGGTATTCCACCAGGGACCGGCAATGCCGCTTCTGACCGATTTAGACTACCGCAAACGGATCTTGTGGCTGTGACAGCCAAGGCCGCCGTCAGCATCCGTACAAAAAGCAGATTGCAGCTTAACGCAGGGGAAGGGCGATGACGCGCGTCAGGATCATTGCGATCCTCGTTGGATTTGCAATTACGTTCTCGCTGCAAATGTGGCTGAACGTAAGCTGGTACATCGCCATTCCCATTGCGGTTCTTGGCTACGTCCTTGCCCGCTACATCGGAGGGATGATTAGCGAGCGTCGCCCCAAGGGGAGAACTGGATCAGGTGGCGGAGAAAGCAAGAAGAGGTGAGCCGCTCGACTGACGCTTAGTATTCTCCGCGTTGGTCTGCTAGCCGCCGTTCGCCGACAGCGTCTCAGTGCACCGGCGCTGTAAACAACGCCGCGACGGACTTTATCTCCGAGACGAGATCGGCGTGGGGGCCGCCTGCGCCGGCCCGGGCATGGGCGTGCGAATGGCTACGCGACTCTTCGGCGCGATGCCGGGCATGACCGATCGCGCCGGTGGCTTCGTGCTTGTGGCGCCGCTCCAACCTGGCAATTTTCCTTTCGCTCGACGCCGGCAATTGCGGATTTGGAGAAGCCGAGATCGATTGCGGCTGCTGCGGCCATTGGACGTCACCGCTGTCCGCCACTCCGGAATCGGGATCGAATGCCGAAGGGTCCGGCACCGGCAGCATAACGTCGTCGGGTGTCAGGCTCGCCGCCGACTCCGGCCAAGACGGGCGGGCGGCGGCGCCGACGCCGTCGGCGATATTAAGTTGTTCGGGGATTGCCGACGCCAGCATCCGGGTCGCGGGTTTATTGGCCATGGCGATCTGATACGAGGCGGCGGGAACCACCTGCACGATGCGGAACCCGTTATCCTTTAATTCTTTGAGCAAGCCGGGCAGAGCCGCCACCGTTTTTGGGTGAATGTCGTGCAACAGCAAAATGCCCTTGCCGCGCGCTTCGAGGCGCTTGAGCGCCAGCGACATGATCTGGTCCGGGGTGATGTTGTGGTGCCAGTCGTCGGCAACCGTGTCCGACGAGAAGACAATGAGCCCGCGCGCGGCGAGTTCGCTCTCGACGGTGTCCGAGCGTTCGAGGCCGGGGATGCGGAAGAATGGCGCCAGGTATTTGGGATCGCCCAGCGCGGCGCTCACTTCCGATATTCCATTGTCGATCTCGTAGCGCATGCGGTCGATCGGCAAACTGCCAAAACGGGTTGGATGACTGTCGCTATGCGTGCCGATGGTGTGGCCTTGCTCGTAGATGCGCCGCACCACGGCGGGATAGGCGCGGGCCATTTCGCCCACCATGAAATATGTCGCCTTCACGCACTCGGAGGCGAGGATATCGAGGATTTGATTGGAGTAGGGCGGCAACGGGCCGTCATCGAAAGTGAGGACGACCTCCTTGTCGGCGAGCGGGAGCGAGTCGGGATATTGCATGCGCCCGACGCGCTGCAATTGCGCCGGATCGACGGCAAGCACGCGGCTCGTTCCCAGCGCGTTCGGATTTCCGGGGCAAGCCTGGGCGCTGCTTTGAGTTGGGGCTTGCTCTTGATTTTGCGCGGCGGCCTGGGAGCTGCTTGGCGCACCATCTTGGGCGCGCGCCGCGCCGGCGGCGAACGGCGCGCCGATCGCCGCAGCCAAGGCCGCGGCCAAAAAGCCTGCTCTGTACGTTCGCATCCCACCCTCGGAACCAAGCCGCAGCGCGTATGGCTTGTGCCACAAGATTCCGCTCACCCGGTCCAATTATTACCGAGGCCCATGGTTAATGTCATATTAACGCTACATTTCACGCCCGGCGGCCTGTTGATAAGTCGGTGGTCAATACGCCGCAGGCGCCAGTTGACGCCTTTCCTCGACGTTAATCACGCGCGTTTACCTTCCGCCTTCCGAGTAGTGGGGGCGTTGAGGATGCAGGCCGCTGTAGCAGCCAGAAAATGGTGGGCGCGGCGGCGGTCGGGCGGGCCGGGCGGCGCGTCCGATCGGACCATCGTGCGCATTACAACGATCTTGCTGTTGGGTTTCGGACTGGCGGTCATTGCCTGCGCCGTGATCGGGCTTGCCGACACAACGCGCGACGATAGCCGCCTCGAGATCGAGCGGCACGCCGCTTTGCAAGATGCGCTCGACGAGCTTCACGCCGTATTCGGCGACGTCGACCATTTCGATTCCGGCCAACTCCGGCTGATCGAGCGCCGCGCCGGCCTCAACGATCTGCACTTTGACACCGACATGGCGGCGGACGGCGGCCGCGAAGTGCAGTCGCTGCACGACCCGCAAGGCCGGATCGTCGGCTGGTTCAGCTGGGTCCCCGATCGCGCGCTCGCGCACGCGATGGATTGGCTGTGGGCCATCGCCGGATTGGCCGGCATGGTCCTGGTGTTCTGCGCAAGTCTCGCATTGCGCGCCTCGCGGCGTGTCGGCGCTTCACTCGCGCGCAGTATCGAGTCGATTCGAAAACTGACCACGCTGGACATCCTGACCGGGCTGCCAAACCGGCGGATCGTGCTCGAACGCCTCGAAGCAATGATGGCAACGCGCCGTTCCCGCGTTGTCGCGTTCGCCTTGATCGATATCGACAGCTTCCACGACGTCAACGATACGCTGGGACGCGCGGGCGGCGACACCATGGTGGTGAAAATCGCCGAGCGCCTCAAATCGGCGCTGCCGCCCGGCGCGCTGTTCGGACGCTTCGAGGATGACGAATTTGCCGTCATCGTCGAAAGCGATAACCCGCGCGCTGCGGCGGACGTGGCCGCTAAGCTCACCGCGGCGCTGGCCGCGCCAATCTACATGGACCAGATGTGGCAGGTCGGCGCCAGCATCGGCCTGGCGCAGGCGCCCGAGGATGGCACAACCGGCGACGAGTTGAATCGCCGCGCCACTTTGGCGCTACGCGCCGCCAAGCTGGCCGGCCGCGGATCGGTGCGGCGCTTCGTGCCGAAGATTCACGAGGAGCACGCCGAGCGCCGCTTCTTCCTGCGCGAACTTGAAATTGCGATCAACCAGAAAGCATTCGACGTCCACTACCAGCCGGTCGTCGCCGCCGACGGTGGCGGCATGGTCGGTGTCGAAGCGCTGTTGCGCTGGACGCATCCGACGCGTGGCGCGATCGCGCCGTCCATGTTCATTCCGCTCGCCGAACAGAGCGGTCTGATGAACAAGCTCGGCGAGCTCGTGCTGCGGCGCGCGCTGACGGACGGCGCGCGGTGGCCGGATTTGTTCGTGTCCGTCAATCTGTCGCCGGTGCAGATGCGAAGTCCCGGCCTCGTCGATCTGGTCGGCGCAATCCTTCGCGAGGCCGGCATGGCCGCGTCGCGTCTGGTGCTCGAAGTGACGGAAGGAATCCTGATCGACAATCCGGAGGAAACGCAGGTCAAGCTCGAAGCCTTGCGCGCGCTCGGCGCCACGACCGCGCTCGACGATTTCGGCACCGGCTATTCGAGCTTGAACTATTTGCAGAAATTTCCGTTCGACCGGCTCAAGATCGACCGCACCTTCGTCGCCTCGCTGGGCACGACCGGCAATACCGGCGCCATCATTCAGTCGATCGTCACGCTCGGTCACGCGCTCGGCATGAAGGTGTTGGCGGAAGGCGTCGAGACCAACGAGCAGCGGGTGTTGCTGCGCTTGGCCGGCTGCGACGAGATGCAGGGCTTCCTGTTCGCCAAGGCATGTCCGGCCGAGGCGATCGACAAAATCCTGGCGCGGCCGGCAGCTCGCGCCACGGCCAAGCGGTCCGACCGCCCGGCATCCTGACAGGCTCACGGCAAGCCGCTATCTATAGTGCGAAGTTTCATCTCGCTCGGCCCCGGGAGACGCGCGATGCTGTCAAATAGCCTACCCGGCCTCGATTTCGGCCTCGGCAGCGATGTCGAGATGCTGCGCGACACGGTGCGGGGTTTCGCTCAAGACAAGATCGCGCCAATGGCCGACGAGATCGACCGCTCGAACAGTTTTCCGCGCGAATTGTGGCCGCAGCTCGGGGCGCTCGGCCTGCTCGGCATCACCGTCGAGGAAGAATTGGGTGGCGCGGGGATGGGCTATCTCGCCCATTGCGTGGCGATGGAGGAGATTTCCCGCGCCTCCGCCGCCGTCGGCTTGTCCTATGGCGCGCATTCGAACCTCTGCGTCAATCAGATCCGGCGCAACGGCGACGACGAGCAGAAACGCCGATATCTGCCGAAGCTGATCTCCGGCGAACATGTCGGCGCACTGGCGATGTCCGAGCCGGGCGCCGGATCGGACGTGGTGTCGATGCGTACGCGCGCCGAGCTCAAGGGCGACCGCTACATCCTCAACGGCTCGAAAATGTGGATCACCAACGGGCCGGTGGCCGACACGCTTGTCGTCTATGCCAAGACCGACCGCACCGCAGGCGCCCGCGGCATCAGCGCCTTCATCGTCGAAAAAGATTTCAAGGGCTTTTCCGCCGGCAAGAAACTCGACAAGCTCGGCATGCGCGGCTCCGACACCAGCGAGATCGTCTTCCAAGATTGCGAAGTGCCCCGCGAAAACCTGCTCGGCGTGATCGGCAACGGCGTCAACGTACTGATGTCCGGTCTCGACTATGAGCGCACGGTGCTGGCGGCGGGTCCCATCGGCGTGATGCAGTGCTGTCTCGATATCGTCATTCCTTATCTGCACCAGCGCACGCAATTCGGTCAGCCGATCGGCCGTTTCCAATTGATGCAGGCCAAGCTTGCCGACATGTATGTGACGCTCAACGCCACGAAAGCTTACGTCTATGCCGTCGCTAAAGCCTGCGATCGCGGCGAGACGACGCGCGAGGACGCGGCCGGGGCAATTTTGTATGCCGCCGAACGCGCGACCTGGATGGCGCTCGAAACCATCCAGTGCCTCGGCGGCAACGGTTATATCAACGACTATCCGGCCGGGCGGCTGCTGCGCGATGCAAAACTCTACGAAATCGGCGCCGGCACCAGCGAAATCCGCCGCATGCTGATCGGGCGGGAGATTTTCGAGAAGACGCGGTGATGTTCTATCCGCCCCCACGAAAGTGGGGGAGGGGGACCACCCGAAGCTCGCGTAGCGAGCGAAGGGTGGTGGAAGGGGCGTGGGCCGCAACGCTCGTGCCACGCTATGAAACATTTCGTCCTCCAACACGCTCGCGACTCCTTCTCCCCGCGCGCGGGGAGAAGGTCGGGATGAGGGGGCCTCTCCGCCGGGCTCAGATTTGAGCGCTCTGACTCGCTGAGAGGCCCCGTCACCCTTGCTTCGCTCGACCTCTCCCCGCACGCGGGGAGAGGTGAACAAGCAATCTCGTTCTCGCGATGCGAACGCATCCGAGTTTTGGCAAGCTATTTCCACGAACGGCCTCCCAAAAGAAGGGAGGCGGAGCGCCGATAGACGCTGCCTCGGAGTCCGCATCGCCGCAGACAAGTTCACGCCGTTGGCGCAAACCCGCTGCCGTGCGGCGCGCGCCCTGACCGCTTGTCCGTCCCGAATGGCGGGACGGCAGCGAGGGGCACGCTCGCCTTTCGGCGCTCCACCGCGGCACTGCGCCGAGGTTTGATCCTCGACTCGGCTCCGGGCCGCGCTTCCTGGAACCACCGGATGCAAACGGGAGGACCCTCTCCGGCACCAGTGCAGCGAGCACCTCGCAGACCGGCAGATGCCGGACCGGCCGATGCCCAAAGCCGCCCGCGCGCGCAGTGTATCGCTGCGCTCGCGGGAACCGCCCCCGCTCCGCCTTTAGGAGTACCCTCGCGAAGGCGTCCTTCGTCGAGCGGGATCTTGGTG
>Ga0182018_10000263_pt1 | contig 69451 bp, 59 predicted proteins | sample 812P2MmetaG_FD_120490 | JGI IMG/M metagenome (GOLD analysis project Ga0182018, IMG submission 120490) | Permafrost microbial communities from Stordalen Mire, Sweden - 812P2M metaG | ecosystem: Environmental > Terrestrial > Soil > Wetlands > Permafrost | place: Sweden: Stordalen | collected... | reverse complement strand
TGCATTGAATCAGGCAGGCCCGCGCGACTCGACTGGATTTCCCGTGGGTGGACAAGCGCTGCTGGCGTTCAATCAGGAGTTACGTTTTCCCATGCGGCTTCCCTATATCGGGACCGCGCTCAGCGGAGCTCTGTTTTACGACGGCGGCAACGTGTATAGCCGCTTGGGGCGAATCACGTTTCGCTCGTATTCCCCGCAGCCCATCTTCGAGCCCAACGATCCGACGGTCTGCAAATATAACTGCACGAACGAGCTGAATTATTTCGCTCATACCGTGGGCATGGGCTTTCGGTACGCGACGCCGGTAGGCCCCATCCGAATCGACCTCGGCTTTCCGATCAATCGCCCCCGCTTCGTGGCTCCCATCTGCCCGGCCCAAAACGCGACGTGCCTGGACGGCCAGAATGGATTTCAAAGCACTCGGCTGCCCGGCTTCCAGATCTTTTTCAATTTAGGATCGACATTCTGATGCGGCACACGTGCATCGTTTTCGCCTTGGTCGTGGCCCTGATAGCGCCGGCGGCGAAGGGTGTGCCGGGGCAAGAAGTCGTCGACCGTTTGGCGGCCCGCGTCGAAGGCGACGTCATACTTCTGAGCGACGTGCGGGTGCTGGCGCGCTATCAGCAACTTGTCGATGGTAAGTCCGAGAGCGACGCGCAAATTCTGGATCGTCTGATCGACCAATGGATCGTCCGGAACGAAGCCGAAACAGCCCGATTCCCACGGCCCTCGGATGACGACATCGCGCGAGGCGTCGAGCGTGTGCAGAAATCGTTCCCGTCGCCTGCCGACTATGAAGCGCGAAAAAAGGAAGTCGGCCTGACCGACGTGGACATCCGGAATATGGTCGCCGGACAACTCTATCTGAGCAATTATCTGGACTCGCGTTTTCGCCCGTCGGCGAAAGTCGAGCCGAAAGATGTGGAGGACTTTTACGACAAAGCGGTTATCCCCCGCGCGCAAGCCCGCGGGCAAGCACCGCCCACCTTGGATGCGGCGCGCGACTACATCCGCGAAGCGCTGGTACAGCGCAGCATCGACGAGCAAGCGGAGCGCTGGCTGAGTGAAAGCCGGGGACGCGTACACGTGGAAAAGATGCTGGAGCCGACTGGCCCATGAAGCGTGAAGGCCGCCATCCGATCTGGAGCTGGGTAATCCACACGCCGTGGGTGTTGGCTACCCTTGCGATCCTGTCGGTGATCGTTTTTTTTGGCAGCGGCGCCGGCAATCCATTGATTCGCCGCGTCCTCGTACGGCGCCTGGAAAACATCACTGGGGGCCGCGTCGAGCTGCGCACCCTGTCGATCCAATGGCTTTCGCTGGGCGTCACCCTGAATGGCCTGGTGATTCATGGAAGCGAACCTGCCGGCACCGAAGCGCTGCTCGCCGCCGAAGAAGTACATGCCGGACTCCGCATCGATTCGTTCTGGGGACGAAAAATTTCGCTGAACGATTTATTTCTGCGGCAACCGGAGGTACACCTCCGCGTCGCCCGAGACGGCTCGTCGAATGTGCCGCTCTTGCATTTGCCGGCCACGCCAAACAAATCTCTGGGCGCAACGCTGTTTGCCATGCACGTCCACCGCGTGAACATCGCGGACGGCTGGGTGTTGTACAACGATGTTCGCAAGCCGCTGGCGGTGGAAGGCGGCGACTTGCAGTTTGTCTTGGAGGGAAGCGGCACGGCGGAACGTCCGGTGTATTTGGGAACCTTCGATTGGAAGGCGTTTCAGTTCACGGCCAACAGCTTTTTTCCCATACCCGTGAATCTTGCTGCGAAATTCACGTTATCGCGCGAGGGGTTTACTGTGGAGCAATGCGTGCTCAACGCTATGCGCTCGCACCTGGACGCGCAGGCGGGGATGCAGGATTTTGCCGACCCCAAATGGAGTTTCCGCTATCGCGGGTGGGTGAATCTTCTGGATTTGCAGCAGGCGCTGCGATCGCCCGAGACGCCAACCGGCCGCGCCGATGTTCGCGGTGAAGCCACCTATGCCGCGGGAACCTTCAACGGCACGGGAAATTATTCCGGACAGGATATTACGCTGACATACCTCCCCTACTTTCACGCTTCCGGCGTATCCAGCCGCGGCAGTTTTCGCATGGACAACAAGGGGCTCGTTGTTCCCGATTTCCTGGCCGAAGCGTTTGGCGGCACGGTGAAAGGCAAGGTTACGCTGCGTTTTGACGGGCTGTTGTTCCGCGGAGACACGCACATCGACGGCATGCGGCTGGCGCAAGTATTTCCGTCCATTGAAGAGACCGGGTTTCCGGTGAACGAACTGCACTGGGACTCCGTTCTTACCGCGGATTCGGTCGAAACCTGGAGCGGCGGCTTCGAGCACTTTGTTATTTCGGCGAAAATGCAGTGGTCCTCACCCGAGGATATCGCCGCCGGGCACATCCCGGTGGATGGTCAATGGCAGATTCGCTACCGGTACGATCTGCAGGCCCTCGACATCAATTACGGCGAATTCGAAACGCCCTCATCGCGCGGCTCGTTCGTGGGGGTCTATTCGCCGCTAAATACGGCACTGGATGTGAAATTTGAAACCGGCGCGCTCGAGAGTTATCGCGATTTTATCAATGCGATTCAAGGCGCTGCGCCGAATTCGCCGGATGCCATCAAGATCATCGCCGGGAGCGCGACGTGGGACGGGAAAATCGACGGCCCATCGGCCCACACCATCTTTACGGGTCACATTCGCGGCGAACACGCGCGCTACGAGAACGCGACCTTTGATGTGATCGAAGGCGATCTGGTGTATTCGCCTGACAAACTGTCGATTGCCAGAGGCCACGTGCGCCGTGGGGATATCAATGCGCTGATCGACGGTACAATGACCCAGACCGACTGGAGCTTTCTGCCGGACAACGAATGGTCGGCCGACGCCAGCTTTGATGCGACGCCGGTCGAAGCCCTTCAGCAGTTGGTGGGTACGGCGTTTCCCATCCGCGGAAAGCTGAGCGGGCAATTTCACGGTCGCGGAACGCGTAAGGAGCCCAGCATCACCGGCTTGTTTGATCTGGCGGACGGCGATGTCTACGACGTTTTGTTCAACCGGCTGCGCGGGCAGCTTACCGTCACGCCGGACGAGTTCCGCATCGCAGACGCCGAGCTGCGTTTATTTGCGCCGGGTAAAGAGGCCGGCCGCGGGGCGGGCATCGTTACAGGAACCGCCGAATACAGACTCGCGGATCGCAACATCTCCGTCGATCTGGTGGGCGCGTCCATTCCCCTTGCGAATTTCGAAAAGTTGCAGACGCCGCGTTTTCCGGTCGACGGGCAGGTCTCGTTCCGGATAAAAGCCAGCGGCCCGATTACGGCCCCGGAAGCGGATGGCACCTTCCGCGTAGTCGATCTGCGAGTCGGGCAAGAAGTTATCGGAAGTTTTGACGGAGAATTGACCTCGGATGGGGGCGTTGCCAAGCTGAAGCTCGGCTCTTCGATGAGCACCGGAGAACTCTCCGGCAATGTGACACTCGGGCTTGCGGATCCATTTTCTCTCGACGGAAAAGTGACCATCCGCAATATCGACCTGGATCCTTTTTTCGTGAGCGCGCTGCACCTGGACAAATTCTCGGGCCACGGAAGCGCCGACGGCGAGATTGCCGTCAACGGATCTCTCAAGCATCCGGAAAGCCTGGTTGTGAGCGCCGACTTTTCGCATTTGGTTTTCAATTACGCGAACCTGCAACTGGAAAACGCGGGTCCGATTCGTTTTCGTTCGTCGCGCGACAACCTCGAGATCGAATCGGCGGCTTTCCGCGGAATCAATACGAACATTCAGGTCGACGGAAAGGTACAGTTCTCGGGGAAGCGTGCACTCAGCCTGCGCTTGAATGGGGCACTCGACCTGCGAGTGGTCTCGACGCTTATTCCGAGCGTTACCAGTGGCGGTTCTGCTCAGGTCAACGCGCTTTTCGAGGGGACGCTCGACAATCCGAGCATCACAGGGCAGATTCACATCGACAACGCTTCGGCGCGCGTGGCGGATTTCCCCACCGGACTCAGCGCCATCCAGGGCGATTTGATCTTCGACGCCACGCGGCTTTCTTTCGACAATTTAACTGCGCAGGCCGGCGGCGGCACGTTGCGTTTGACCGGGAGCGTGAACTATACCGAGCGGCCGGTGCGTTACGACATTACCGCGCGCAGCGACAGCACCCGCATCCGCTATCCGGAAGGCATGAGCTGGCTGACGGCCGGCACTCTCCGTCTGGCTGGGACAACCGATGGCGGGGTGCTCTCGGGCCGCGTAACCGTCGAGCGCGTAACCCTCACGCAAGGATTGGAAGTGGCCGGCTCTCTGTTTTCCACGAAAGAAGTTTCCGGGCCTTCGACAAATTCAACGTTCTTGCGCAATCTTCAATTCGAAATTCAAGCGGTGTCCACTCCGGATGCCCGCATGCAATGGCCGGGCGCGGAGCTGGAAGCGGAGGCGGACTTGCGCGTGCGCGGCACCTGGGAGCATCCCATCATGCTGGGCCACATCCACGTGCTCTCCGGAGATTTGCTGTTCCACGGAAACCGGTACAAAGTTGCGCGCGGCGATATCAACTTTGCGAATCCTTTCCGCCTCGACCCGGTGATTAACGTGGAAGCCAGCACGACGATTCAACAGTATGAGATTACGCTGAACTTTAACGGACCTGCCAGCAAACTCACGCTGGCCTATCGCTCCGATCCACCACTGCCGGGCAACGATATCGTCACGCTGCTGGCGCTGGGGCAAACCAGCTCCGAGGGCACCGCGCGCAGCGCAGGTAACACACAAAGCGGAACCTCCGGTGCGTCAACGCTCCTCTCGGAGGCGGTCTCCAGCCAGGTGGGCGGGCGCTTGGAGAAATTGTTCGGCATCACGAACTTCCGCGTGGATCCCGCCCTGACCACCGTAGGTTCGACCGAAGGGTCGCAAAGCGCCGCGGCGCGCGTGACCGTGCAGCAGCAGGTGACGCGGGACGTCACCATTACCTACATTTCGAATGTGGGCTCAACCCAGGAGCAGGTCATTCAGGTGGAATACAACGTCACCCGGAATATTTCCGTTGTGGCGTTGCGGGATTATAACGGCACCTTCGGCATCGATATCAAAATCAAGAAACGATTCCCCTGAGGCACAACGGCGCGACCGGTCATTTAGGGGCCGTTACCTTTCGCTTGCTGGATGTTTTTCCCCTTCGCTTGTGCTGGGCACGAAGTCTGGATAGTCGGCCTTCAACTCTTCCATCGTCTCCTGCGCGGCTTTTTGCCCCAGCTGGAAACCTGCTACCTGGGATTCGTGCGCGACTTCTGGCAAAACCTTGAGCATTCTCTTCCCAAACGGCGATTGATAGTACGCGAGAAGCTGCTTCAGGTCTTCGCTCGAGAGATGTTTGTCGTAGATGGGGATGACCGTCTCCGTGAGGCTGTGAGGATCGAAATGTTTCTGGAATCGAAGGGCGAACGCATCCGCGAACTGGCCGGCGCGGGGATTGTCGGGCTGAGATTCGGTTACGCTGGCGCGAAACTGGGCGATCCCGGCGCTCATTAACTGCTGGCCGAGATCTTTAGCCCCGGTCACGTCCATCAACTGACGAATGTCCGCTTCCTTTGCTGGATCTACTTTGGCAACGGTAATGCCCGACTGAGCGGGCACTTGTTCGTGAGACTGGCGAGCCGTCCCTTCGGGAGAAGACTGCTCCTGCGCATTGACGCGAACCGATGGTGCCTGAGCGATTACTGCAAGCGCGCCCGCCAGAAGTCCGCACGCGGTGAGGAGCTTTCGCATTACCGCCTCCATGTTGGCCAGCCCGTCGAAGCGCAAAATGGAGCGACGGGAGAAGCCGTAGGATTGGCCTCGCCCGCCTGAAAAACATTCTGGATGGCTCCGCCGACTCGGTCAGGGTTGAGACGCGCTGGCCATGCTCTCGGGTTGTGCGTGAGTTGAGGTTTGGACCGGCTGTTTCCCCTGTGCGCCGGTGGTCTGTGCAGCCGCCTGCGGCTTCGAAGAACTTGTCTGCGAGCCGATGCCAAGATATTCGTTCGGCAAGTCTTGCAAGACATCCTTCGCCACGCGGGTGCTGACGGCATGATTGGCGGCCTGAATTTCCGAGGTAATCTTCGGCATTTCGACGGCATACTTGCGGCCAAGGGGTGAACCGTAGAACTGCAGCAGCCCCTTGATCTCGTCATCCGTGAAATGCTTGTCGTAGATGCCAACCAATTGGCTGGTCACTTCCTCCGTATGGAATTTCTTCTGATAGTCGGCAACAAAGGCGTCCACGAATTCGTGTCCGCGATCGCTCGCCGGCATGGTGGCCACCAAATTCTCCCGAATCTGCGCGGCGTTCTTTGCGGCAGCATCTTGAACCACGCCCCGCGCGCCTACCAACTCCATCAAAGAGCGAATGTCCGCTTCTTTCGCGGGATCGATGTGCGAGATTCCCGTCTTAGCCGAGACACCTTCGGCCGATGTCTGCGACGCGCCCTGAATTGCGATAAGAAACACTCCGACGTAGACCGCCGCGAGCACCAAAAAAGCCTTCATCACTTTCCCTTCCTCCGGGGCGGTATCTTTGCTACTCCGCCACGTCAACCATCTTAGGGAAGGCGAACATGGCCCGCAGCGGTACGCAGGGCCAGTTTTAGGGCCGTGTTGCAGGTACTCGCGGGCACTGTACCCCTGTTCAGGCAGTTCCGGCACCCCCCTTCCATCATCGAAGAACCGGGCCTCTGTCGCCAGCGGGTTTCGGTGTGTTACTTTGTCTGAAGTCCGGAAGGTGCAGCCGCCAAAATATGGATCAACTTTTGCAATGGCGCGAGGAATTTCCGATCCTGGAGCGCGCTACGTATCTGATCAGCAATTCCCTCGGCGCCATGCCGCGCGCAGTTTACGACAGCCTGCACAGTTACGCGGATTCCTGGGCCGAGCGCGGCATTCGGGCTTGGGAAGAAGGCTGGTGGGACATGGCCGTCGGTGTGGGCGACAAGATCGCTCCGCTGATCGGCGCGGAGCGCGGTGAAATTTCGCTGCACCAGAACGTTACGCTGACGCAGGCGGTCATCTCTTCATGTTTCGATTTTCGCGGACCGCGCAACAAAGTGGTGATGACCGAGCTGGAATTTCCCTCGATCCAATACTTCTATCACGAGCAGCAGCGCCATGGCGCGCGCGTGGACTTGGTTCCAAGTTCCAGCAGCGTGCGATTCGACCTCGATAAATTTCTCTCCGCTATCGACGAAACGACCCTTCTCGTCCCCGTCTCGCTCGTGCTGTTCCGCAGCTCCTGCATTGTCGATGCTCGTGCGATCGTCGAACGCGCTCACCGTGTCGGCGCGCACGTGATTCTCGATGTGTTTCAGGCCACCGGCACGATTCCCGTCGATGTCCGCGGGCTTGGCGTAGATTTTGCCGTCGGCGGGGTGCTCAAGTGGCTCTGTGGCGGTCCGGGCGTCGCGTATCTCTACGTGCGCGAAGACTTGCGAGCGAAGCTGAAGCCCGCGCTGACCGGCTGGATTGCGCATCGCCGGCCTTTCGCGTTCGAAACCGGAAACATCGATCCGCGCGAGGATTCCTTCCGCTACCTGAACGGCACGCCTCACATTCCAGCGCTTTACGCTTGCCAACCTGGGTTGGACATCCTGAACCAGGCTGGAATCGCCTCCATCCGGGCCAAATCCGTGGCCATGACCACGCGCTTGCTCGAAGGCGCGCAATCGCGCGGCTGGCGCGTCAACACGCCGGAAAATCCCGCCGAGCGCGCCGGCACCATTTCGATCGACTGTCCCCACGCTCACGAAGTCTGCCGTGAGCTGTTGGCACGAGAGATCCTGGTCGACTATCGTCCCAGGGCCGGCGTGCGCATTTCTCCGCACTTTTACAATCGCGAGGAGGAATGTGATTTCGCGCTGGAACAAATCGACGAGATTCTTCGCACTCATGCGTGGGAGAAACATGCCTTGGCTTCGACGACGCCGGCGTGATCCGATGAGCTACCTTAAAGATTTCCGGTTGAAACCATGGAAGGGCGCGTGCAATTCCGCCGGCGATCTTTCACCCGCTGAACATGAAGCGGCGCGCCGCTCCATGATCGAAACGCAGCTTCACCGCCGGGGCATCCACGATACGGCTGTTCTCGCAGCGATGAGTTCGGTTCCGCGCCACGAATTCGTGCCGGTCGAATTCCGCAAGCGCGCCTACGAAGACGCCCCGTTGCCCATCAGTGATGGCCAGACGATCTCGCAGCCCTATATGGTGGCGGCCATGACCGCCGCGCTCCATCTCAACGGAACTGAACGCGTGTTGGAGATCGGCTCGGGGTCCGGCTATCAAGCGGCTGTTCTTTCATCCCTCGCGAAGGAAGTCATCACCATCGAATATAGGGCGGAACTGGCGGCCGCAGCCGCCGAACGCCTCGCGCGCCTGGGCTATGCGAACGCTCATGTCCACTGGGGGGACGGCACGCTGGGACTCCCGGAGCTGACACCTTTCAACGCCATTCTCGTGGCGGCCGGCGCCCCGGCATTGCCCAGTCCCCTGCTGGCGCAACTCGCCGAGGGTGGCAGGATGGTTGTACCGGTCGGCAGCCTGGAGAATCAGGAGTTGCAGCTTATCGAGCGGACCCGTGATACGTTTCGGATCATCGTGCTCGAACCCTGTCGTTTTGTCCCGCTCGTCGGCGCTCACGGTTGGAAGGAATCCTTGTTTCGATGAGCGCTCCGGTCCCCGAGCTTTCCATCATCATACCGTCGTACAACGAAGAGCTGAGGCTCCCCACAACGCTCTCACGCATTGCCGCGTACATACGTTCGTCGAAACGCGACATCGAGGTGATCGTTGTGGATGACGGCTCGCGCGACAACACCGTCGCCGTCGCCCAAAAGTTCGGCGACGAGATTCCCTCTTTGCGTGTGGTTTCCAACAATAAGAATCGTGGCAAAGGCTACAGCGTGCGTCATGGCATGCAGGTGGCTCGCGGGGACATCGTCCTGTTCACCGACGCTGACCTTTCCGCGCCGATCGAGGAAGTCGAAAAATTGCTTCCCGCGATGAAAACCAATGACGTCGCCATCGGGTCACGCGCCATGGATCGAAGCCAGATCACCGTCCACGAGTCGCCGTTCCGCGAGTTCGCCGGAATTATCTTCAACAAGATCGTCCGCTTGATTCTCCGCCTACCATTTGTGGACACGCAGTGCGGGTTCAAGGCTTTCCGCCGCGTACCCTGCAAAATTATTTTCGAACAGCAGACCATCGAGCGTTTCGGTTTCGACCCCGAGCTGCTTTATCTCGCACGACACCACGGCTTGCACTCGGTTGAAATTTCCGTTCGCTGGGGCCACTCACCCGCCACCAAGGTGAACATGATGCGAGACAGCATCCAGATGTTCATCGATGTGTTCATCATTCGCTGGAATTCGCTAACCGGCAAATATCCCCGCCGCCACAAATAACCACCAACCTGGGGTTCGAATAACCACCAACTCGAATAACCAGCGACAACCCGTTCTGAGGGGCACCGCACGGCTGCGCCCCAGCTGGGCACGATGTCTGCCTTACCGAGCCAAGCCGTGCCGAGCCAAGTTCCCGCCTTTCAGAAGCTGTGCCGTCCGGCATTCCGGGGCCATCGACTTTGCACCACAAAGTACTTGACACAATCCCCCCCCTCTTGCTAGCGTTTCCCCCATGGCGACCGTCAGCCCTGTCCGCTCTGCTCGCACCGAGCCCATCCCCATCGACGCTCGCGCAGCCGACCACCTTCGCTACATTCGCGAAACGATGGAGTGCGCCGCCGAGTTCACCGCCGTGCCTGGCTGGGGTGGGGTGGCTATGGGCATCACCGCCATTGGCGCCGCGTTTGCCGCGTCGAAGCAAACATCTCCGCGTGCGTGGCTTGTCGTCTGGCTAGCCGAAGCGTTCGTCGCCGTGGCGATCGCCGGCGCAACGGCAGCCACCAAAGCCCATCGCGCTAACGCGGCCTTATTCTCGGGTCCAGGCCGCCGATTTCTACTCAGCTTCGCTCCGCCTATCATCGTAGGCGGTTTGCTGACATTCGCATTGTTCCACGCCGGCGCGCTCGCGTTACTTCCCGCAGTCTGGCTGCTGCTGTACGGCACCGCGATCGTTACAGGCGGAGCCTTCTCGGTGCGCGTGGTTCCCGTGATGGGTCTCTGCTTAATGGCACTGGGAACGCTAGCCCTTTTCGTTCCGCCAATCTGGGGCGATGCCTTCATGGCCGCCGGTTTCGGAGTTCTGCAAGTAGGTTTCGGGCTTTGGATCGCGCGGCATCACGGAGGATAATGCGGCGGTTGCTTGCCGACCGCTCAGAAAAAGGATTGTATGGCGAAGTCATCCACAGCACGGGACGAGCGATACCAGCGCACCAGAGATCGTGACGCCTCGCTGCCGGCTGCTCCTGGCGTCTCGAAAGAAACCGTTCCGGCCGATCTCGACCGCCTGATTCACGAACGCGTGCGTCTCGGCATCGTCAGCGCTCTGGCCGTCAATCGTTCGCTCACCTTCAATGAGCTGAAAGCCATGCTGAAGACCACCGACGGCAATTTGAGCGTGCACGCACGCAAACTGGAAGAAGCCGACTACATCATTTGCACGAAATCCTTCGACGGACGCCTTCCGAAAACCGAATATCGCTTGACGTCCTCGGGACGCAAAGCACTGGAGCGTTACCTGAACCACATGGAAGCCCTGATTCGCGCGACCCGCGAAGGCTAAAAGGGCAAATTTTTTTGCTACCATACTTTGCAGTGCAGAGAGCTTTATAGAACTGGAACTGTCGGCCTTGAAACTACCCGATAAGGGTAGCCGGAGAATCTAGAGCGTCAGCGGCGGAGAAAAGACCATGCTCATATCACCCATCTTTACCCAGCAACCCGTTCCGGTAATCCAGCCCGATCTCCAGTTCATCATTCCGCCTTCGCGCGCAATCCACGTCGCCATCATTTCCGACGGCAATGGCCGCTGGGCCACCTCCCGCGGCTTGCCCCGATCCGCCGGGCACCGCGCCGGCGCTCAAGCCGCGCGGGCAGTGATCGAAGCCGCGCCATGTCTCGGCATTCACACGCTCACCCTGTTTGCGTTGTCCTCCGCCAACTGGAAGCGGCCGCCCGCGGAAGTCACCGGCATCCTAAGAATCCTCCACGAATATCTTCTGACGGAAACCTCTCACTGCATCGACCAGGGCATCCGCCTCAGCATCATAGGCCGCCGCGATCGCATTCCCGCCACGCTCCGTCAAGCCATCGTCGATTCCGAAGCCGCCACCTCCCACGGAACCCGGCTGCACCTGCGGCTGGCCATCGACTACTCGGCGCGCAACGCCATCTATAACGCCGCTTGCCGCTTCTACAAGGTCACCGAACTCTCTGAGGAATCGTTCAGCAGCGTCCTTTCCGAAGTCTTGCGTGGCGGATCGACCGAGGTCGACCTCCTCATTCGAACCGGCGGCAGCCAGCGCCTCTCCGATTTCCTTCTTTGGGAATGCGCCTTCGCCGAATTCGTCTTCCTGTCCAAGCGTTGGCCCGATTTCACGGCGGACGACCTCCAGGCCGCGGTACACGAATTCAATCATCGCGAACGCACCCGCGGCGCCTTGCCCGACGCCATCGCCGGATAACCGCCGTTGCACCGACAGTGCTGTCTGTGTACTTGGTCAGAACCGGCCCAAAGCTTTCCCCATGGCGAGTTTTTGCGTCGCCAAACTCTGACCAACCCATTAAGAATCAGTAGCTTCGTGCGTTACCGCACGCTCACCCCTGACATTTCGGGGTTTCCCATCGTCTATACCTCAGGAGCAAGGCATGGGAACAATGGGACTTGCACTACCCTGGGAGCATAGAATCCCTCCCGTACCGCGCGACCGGGAGAGGCGAGTGGAACCCTTCCGTGAACCCGCTACCCCTGCCGGCATCGATCCGGCGGCGGAAGCGGCGAGGGCCGAGGACTCCGCGCTGGCGGCAGCCTGCCAGGCAGGAGACCTGCGCGCGTACGAGCGCCTCTACGCGCTGCAAGGCGCGCGTATGAAGAACCTCGCCAGGAATCTTCTCGGCACTCCCCACGATGCCGAAGACGCGGTCCAGGAGACATTTCTGAAGGTGCAGCGCGGCATCGGCAGTTTTCGCGGCCAATCGAGTTTCGTCACCTGGACCTTTCGCATCCTGGTCAATACGTGCCACGATGCCCGGCGCAAACGCGTGCGTAAGAAAGAAGTCGCCAGCGAGGACGATACAGGAGAGCCACTACGCCCTGAACCGCGCGCGCCAGGTTCTCATCCTTCACTGCGTCTTGCTCTGGAACGCGCTTTGGCCGAACTGACGCGCCACCAGCGCGACGTTTTTCTGCTCTACGAGGTCGAAGGCTTCCACCACGCCGAAATCGCTGCGATGCTGGAAATCACCGAGACGGCTTCGAAGAACACGCTGTTTCAGGCGAAGAAGAATCTTCGCGAGATGTTGGAAGCTCCTCGCAGCGCCGACGGGGCAGTGTGAGTCAGATGCACGGTGATAGAGATGCACGGTGACACTCGATGAACGTAACGTGTAACGATCGCGACAGTATTTTTGAAGACGGCACGCCCGCGCAATGGGCCGCGCTGGAAACGCACGCCGCCACTTGCCCAGCTTGCGCCGAACAGTTGCGTGCCTGGAAATCGTTGAGCCTCGCCGCCGCGCAACTCCGCGACTACGACGCAAGCCCTTCGCTCTGGCCTCGCATTGAATCCGCGCTGGCCGCAGGTGCGCAAGCCTCGAACAATCCAGTGTCGTGGTGGGATCGGTCTTCGGCTTGGCTCGGCTTTAGACTTTCCTGGCAGCTCGCCGCTGCCGGCGCCTTTGCGTTGCTCCTGCTCGTTTCCGGTGGCTGGCGCTATCGCAACCAAACCAATCACCGGTCAACTACAGCCAGCCAAAGCCCGCTCTTGCGGAACAAAGCACTGGGCGAAGTCCAGCACGCCGAAGCCGCCTACGTGCAAGCCATCGACAAACTGGCCGCGGACGCCAAGCCCCAGCTCGACAATCCGGAAACGCCTCTACTGGCCAACTACCGTGAGAAACTCCAGGTGCTCGACTCCGCGATTGAGGATTTGCGTGCCCAGACGGGCTTGAATCCATCAAACGCCCACTTGCGTTATCAGCTGCTGGCGATGTATCAGGAAAAGCAGAGTACGCTCGAGGAGATCCTGGAGACCAAGCGATGACCCGATTCGAGACCACCATGCCGCGCACGCGTTGGTGTCGCTCGCTGATCGCTCTGGCCGGCGCAGCTGTTCTGTCATCGTTCACCATGACGCAAGCGGCCGCCGCGCGCCGCGGCGAAGAGCAAGTCTCGCGCGATTTTCAGAAAACCCTGCCGCTCGGCCCCGGCCAATCGTTCCAGATCGAAAACAAATTTGGCGAAGTCCGTATCCACGGCGAATCCAGCCACGAAGTAAAAATCTCGGCCACCATTCGGGTGCAAGCTGGTTCGCGCGAGGAAGCCGAATCCTACGCGCAAAAAGTACAGATCGACGTGCAACAAACCGGCGACGGCGTGCGCGTCCGCACCATCTATCCCGGCGAAGAGCAAAAATGGCTCCACATCGGCAAGAACACCTCCTATTCGGTCAATTACGACATCGCTGCTCCCTCAGACGCGCAGCTCCTTGTGAAAAACAGTTTTGGCAGCGTCACCGCAAACGGCATGCGAGGCAAATCCGACATCGACAATAGCCATGGATCACTTACCGTTCGTGACATCGGCCCTGCCCGGCTGAATAATTCTTTCGGCAGCATCGAGCTGACGGCGTCGTTCGGCGACACCTACATCAACGACAACAATGGCTCCGTCGAAGCGTCAGATATAAAAGGTGCGCTGGACCTGCGTAATCGCTTCGGCAGTATCACCGTCCGCCAGGTGCAAGGTGCCGCCACGATCACCGGGGGCAACGGCACGGTTACGCTCAACGAAGCCGGATCCGCGACGATCACCACTTCGTTCGGCAGCGCCGAGGTCCGCAACATTCGCGGCGACCTCACGCTCCACGACAACAACGGCAACGTGGATATTTCCTCAGTGGGCGGCGCCGCCACGATTTCCAACAGCTATGGCAATGTAGAATTTTCGGACATCAAGGGCCGCGTGGAGTGCACCACCAACAATGGGAAGGTGAAAGGAAGTGCTGCGGGCGGCGGCTCTGTGACGATTCGCGATTCGTTTGGCAACATCGAGCTCGAAAACGTTGCCGGCACGGTCGACGCGGAAACTTCCAATGGAAAAGTCAGCGTGCGCGACGCCCGGGGCAGTGTCACGCTCCGGACTTCATTCGGCGCCATCGAAGCTTCCAGCATCCCCAAAGGGATTCGCGCCGTCACCGGAAACGGCGCCATCACTCTGAACGATATCGGCGCCGATACCTATGCCAAGACCAGCTTCGGCAGCATTTCCGCGGAGCGCATCAACGGCAATCTGACCGCGGAAGATTCAAATGGTTCGGTGACCGCCAGGAACGTCAGGGGAGACGCCACCGTAACCACATCTTTTTCCGGCGTGACTCTGGAATCGATCGGCGGCCGCGTTACCGTGGACAATCAGAACGGCGCCATCTTCGTGACCGCTGTGCATCCTTCCGGCGGCTGCCGCGACATTTCGCTGAAGACGTCGTTTTCCTCCATCCGCGTCGGCATTCCCGACGGCGTCGGCTACAATCTCGCCGCGCACACTTCCTTCGGACGCATCACTTCCGATTTGCCGGTCACCGCAACCGGGAACATCGGCGGCGACTCCCTGAACGGCACCATCGGCTCCGGCGGTTGCCGTCTACAACTTACCGATTCCAATGGCAGCATCGAAATCGTGAAAGCACCCTGACGTTCTCGCGCGCCTTCCTTTATCCACCAACGCCACGCCGCGCCCGTTCCATCGCAAAAGCTTTGCGGATAACCCGTGTCGCCGTTTCCGTCAAGCCGTACTCGCCGAGTTCGTCTTCCCGGGCGAATGCTACATGCGTCACATCGCTGGCCGCCACGGCTTCTCCGCCTACTCTCTGGCACAGATAATCCGCGATCACATAGTGATATTTCGGCCCTTTTTTCTCCAATACGCCGCCAGCGGCCGCCGCATCACCCTCAAAAATCCGATCGAATACCTCGATCAACTCCAGCACCCGCACTTCCAGTCCAGTCTCCTCCAGAAGCTCGCGCGCAACACCTTGCTCGAGCGACTCCCCCAGCTCCAGCGTTCCTCCCGGGATCGACCATTCCCCGCGCAAAGGCTCGCTCCCGCGTCGGATCAGCAGTGCTCGGCCGTCATCGATCACCACTCCGCCAACGCCCACCACCGGCCGTTCCGGATATTCGCGCGCCAAATGTCCCTCTCCGTACCAAGGCCCGTACGTTTGCCTTATCGCAGCAGTCGCGCCCGCAGCAGTTGACTTCATACACCCGGTATATAATACGCTCGACGTGGGTGCCTGCTGTCCTGGCCACGCACCGGCCCACCAATTCTCGGAGGATGGATCCGTGATTCGCTGCCCTGAGTGTTCCGCAGAAATTGACGTCGATGAAGACGAAGTGGAGGAGGGTGAAATCTTGAGCTGCCCCGAGTGCGAATCCGAACTCGAAGTCTCCCAAATTCACCCCGTGCACCTGAATGTTATCTCCGACGATGCCGACGATGAGGAGGACGACGACGAAGAGGAAGAGGAAGAAGAGACCGAAGACGGCGATAAGGGCGATCTCATCGAAGACGAAGAAGAAGAGGTAGAAGACGAGGAATAGCGGTCTCGTGCGCACTTGCCCTTACATCTTCTTTTGCCCGTCCACCATCTAAATCGACGCAAGCAGTCCCCAGGGGTCGGTCAAGTGGGAGCGCCCAGCAGCTTTCTCATGCGTGGATTTCGCCGCTACATCCTCATCATCGGCACGGTCGTATCGGTGATTGCCGGTTTCCACGCGCGCGCTCAGGAACCCGCGCCGGCCGCTCCTCCCCCTCCGCCATCTGCAAACCAGCAACCGCCCGCCGAAGCTTCCGGCGCGGCAGCCAGCTCCAGCAGCAAACATCCCCGCAGCAGCCACGCCAGCGATTTTCTGATCATTGGAACCGTCTTTACGGACAAGGCCTACGCCTTCCCCAACGTGCACCTGCGGGTTCGCCGCACCACCGAGAAAAAGTTCCGCTGGGAGACGTATACCAATTCGCGCGGCGAATTTGCGATCCGCGTCCCGCAGGGCGCTGACTATGAGATGGTAATAGTTGCCAAAGGCTTCGCGGATCAAAGCAAGGTGATCACTGCCCGAAGCGGCATAAGCGAAGACAATGTCGTCTTCCAGATGCAACCCGCAGCGGGAGGGAAAAAATGAATTCGCGGCTGCGCCTATTCTGCTTCGGACTAACGCTAATCCTTTTCGCGTCGATCGTTGCGGCGCAAGACGCCAAGCATGAAGCTCAGCTCCGCACCGTTCACGGCTTAATCACCGATAAGTCGGAAGCACCGGTTGCCTCCGGTGTGGTCTTCCTGAAAAACACGCGCAGCAACGCGGTGCGCAGCTACATCAGCGACGATGCCGGTAACTATCGCTTCAGTGGCCTCGATCCGAATGCCGACTACGAGATTCACGCCGAGAAAGACGGTGCTACCTCATCGACCCACACGGTCTCCAGTTTTGATGGCAAAAAGGACATCGTGCTGAATCTTAAGATCGACAAGAAGAAGAGTTGACGTCCTCCCTCTGGTTGCGGGGTACGTCCTTTTAGCCCGGTGGGTAACGCGGCCTGCCAGGGAGGCATCCAATAGCCAGCTACGCGCCGTCAGAGTAAGGTACGCTGACGAAACGCCTGTTCCTTGGCGCTCGTCCAAGGAGAAACGCCCGTTCTTCGGGCGCCGGGGAATAATGCAGCCACGCAGAAACCACAGGTATATCTTGCTGTTCGTGGCGCTGGCAGCCAGCGCGGCGACCTGCCTTGCGCAGGACAAGCCGGATGCTCCTACGCCCAAGCAAGCCCCGGATTCCACTCAACAACCCGCGTCAGGCAGTACCCAAGCCCCCACGGGTCCGCCTTCCAACCCCACCGGACAGCAAGACGAGAATCCCAAGCGCATTCTCGGAATCATTCCCAATTTCCAGACCAAAGACGATACGCCACAGAATCAGGCGCCTCTGACCGTCAAAGAAAAGTACGTTCTCGCCTGGCATCAGACCGTCGATTTCAGTGCGCATCTCGGCAATTTGTTCCAAGCCGGCCTTCAGCAAGCTGCCAATGGCCAACCTCACTATGGCGAAGGGTGGGGGCCTTACGCGGAACGCTTCGGCGCGGCGGAAGGGGATCAAGCCACATCGGCTTTCTTTATCTTTGGCTTTTTGCCCCATATCTTGCACGACGACCCCAGATATTTCAGAAAGGCAAAGGGTTCGATCTGGTCCCGTGTCCGCTACTCCGCCACACGGACGGTCATCACGCGCACCGACGCCGGCAATCCGACGTTCAATATTCCCCAAGTGGCTGGCCAGTTGTTCCAGCAAAGCATTTCGACGATCTATTACCCGCCGGAAGATCGCACCGTGGGTCGCGTGTTTCAGAATTGGGGAGTTACTCTTGCCTACAACAGTGCCTACAACGTCGTGAAAGAGTTTTACCCCGATTTTCTCCGCATCGTCTTCCACCGCCATCAGCAGCAACCCGCCTCGACGGCGCCATCCTCTGCCCCAGCAGCTAGCCTCACGGGCGATTTGGCTTCAGATCAATAAGCCTTCCCGGACTCGGATTGCGCCGCTGCCAGCACCTTTATTGCCCGCGGCACTACTTCAACCTCCACCGGTGCAGGCCCTAAAATTTCTCCGTCGCCATGGAAAAAGCACGCGCGATCGGTCCGGAGCACTACTTTCCGCGCTTTTGTCTGGTTCAAATAGCAAGCAGGCAGGCTCCCATTTCTTAAAAGTCGTGGCACGAGTGCAAGCACTTCCAGGGCGTTCAGGGTTTTCACCAACGACAAATTCAGCCAGCCGTCATCCACCAGCGCCCCAGGTGCAACGCGCAAGCCCGCGCCGTAGGTCGGCGCGTTCAGCACTCCTGCCAGCAGGACGCTCGCCTCCAGCACCGCCAGTTCGCTTCCCGGAAATTCCGCACGCACATTCAGCGGAGTAAATTCCCGCCACGCTCGCAACGCCGACACGACGTAGCGCAGCCGCCCCGGCATGCGGCGATACGTTCCGGCTGCGTAGCGCGACGCCTCTACATCCAGACCCACGCCTCCACCGCCCACGTACAGCCGCTCTCGCCCATCCGCCGTGCGCGCCAGCAACAAATCGACCGAACGTGCTCGCCCGTTTACGATCGCGCGCGCGGCCTCCACTGGATCGTTCGGCAAGCCCAGAGCCGCCGCGAAATCATTTCCCCCTCCAGCCGGCACCATCCCGAGCAAAACATCGCTGCCATAGGAGGCATTCACCAGTCCTTGTAACGTTCCATCGCCGCCCATCGCCAACAAAAACCGCTGGCCCCCGGCGATCAGCGCCCGCGCCCGCGACTCCAGATCCTCGGCCGATTCGGTGACCAGGAACTCCGCGGAAATTTTCTCTGCCGCAAACACCTGCCGCACCCGGACCAGATACCTTCCCGCCCGCCCCGCTCCTGCAAGCGGATTCACAAACACGAACGCGGCCGATCCACGCAAAATATTTTGTAGGTCGTTCACTGGCGGTCATGCTGACGAACAGTAGCCAAGCCTGTCAACTGTAGCTGACGCGATTCTATTTCCTCCATTTCGATGCAAGCGTGGTCGCTCCTACAGCGATATCGCATCGCCTCTAACCACGAATACCTTATCGACCCTTGTTTCGCGTCGTCATCTTATTAACGTTCATCGTTGCTAGATCGCCTCCGCTTTTCGATTTCAAGCTGTGGGGCGTCTGGACGCCGCGCATCTTCACTGGTGATCGCGCCTGGATCGACAAGATCGTTGGCGACTGGACGGTCACCGGCATTCTCAACGCTCATACCGGTTTCCCGTGGACGCCGGTCTACAACGTTCAGGTCACCGGCCCGGCCGGCACAAGCTCTTGCGGCTTGGTCTATGGCAACAGCAACTACTGCACCGTTCGCCCGGCCGCGTATCTGGGCGGCGCGCTCGGCGACTACAGCAATACTGGTTTCGAGCGCGCGGGCGGCAACTTCCCGAACGGGCCCACCGCCTATTTTACGCCCCCACCATCGCCGACCGAATTCCCAGCGCGCCCGGCGTCGCCCGCAACTCTTTCTGGGGACCCCGCTACTCCTCCGTGGATCTGACGCTAGGCAAAGCGTTCGGCTTGCCGCGTCTCCCGGACTGGGCGAAAACGCCAAAATCGATTTGCGCGCCAATTTCTACAACATTTTCAACCAGACCAACTTCGTGCCCTTCACCAACAGCGAGCAAACGATCCGCACCATCAACGTAAACGAAATCACCGGCACGCGAACCGTCACTTCACCCAATGGCGCCTTCGGCCAAGGCCTTACCGCGCTGGCTGGCCGCGTAATCGAACTGCAAGCCCGCTTCAGCTTCTAGGCGTGGTAGCGCCGGCATTCTGCAGGCTCTTCGCCGGACGATGCACTCGCGCACCAATCGCGTAGGCAGACGCCGGGCTTCGGTCCGCGGTCGTCGGCGGTTTGAATTCGTGAAACGTGCACGCCGCCCTCCATCTCTGTTATAACTCTTTGCGGAGATGTCATTGAACATGCTCGCCATTCGTCGCGCCATTCCTAATTTCTTCGCTGCCCTGCTGTTATCTCTATTCGCTCTGCCCAACACACTCCGGCCGCAAACCCTCGCCGAAGCCGTCGAAATCGACGCCAACGCCGCCTCTCACCCTCTCCCCCACTTCTGGGAAAAAATGTTTGGCTCCGGCCGTGCCATCCTCTCTCTCCGCGACGATTACCGCCACGATCTTCGGGAAACCAAACGCATCACCAATTTCGAATACATCCGCTTCCACGCCATCTTTCACGACGAAGTCGGCCTCTATGACGAGGACGCCTCCGGCAAGCCCATCTACAATTTTTCCTACGTCGATCAAATCTACGACGGAATTCTCGCCAACAAAGTCCGCCCGCTGGTCGAGCTGAGCTTCATGCCGAAAAAGCTCACCTCCGACCCCAACGCCCTCCACGCCTTTTGGTACAAACAAAACGTAGCGCCGCCGAAAGACTGGGACAAATGGGGGCAGCTCATCGAAGCCTTCACCCGCCATCTGGTCGAGCGCTACGGCATCGAAGAAGTGTCGCAGTGGTATTTCGAAGTCTGGAACGAGCCCAATCTCGATTTCTGGGTTGGCGATCCGAAACAAGAAACCTACTTCCAGCTCTACGATCAAGCCGCGCTAGCCGTCAAGCGCGTCAGCCCTCGCCTCCGTATCGGCGGACCCGCCACCGCGCAGGCCGCTTGGGCCGACAGCTTCCTGGCTCACTGCAAAGACAAGAATATCCCCGTCGACTTCGTCTCCACCCACGTCTACGGCAACGATAAAGCCGAAGACGTCTTCGGCACGCACGAGAAAATTTCACGCAACGATATGGTGTGCCGTTCGGTGAAAAAGGTTCACGACCAGATCGCCGCTTCCGCATTTCCAAAAATGCCGCTTATCTGGAGCGAATACAACGCCGGCTACGACAATGAACCCGAAGTCACCGACAGCGCCTATATGGGACCTTACTTGGCGAACACCATCCGCGAATGCGACGGCCTCGCCCAGATCATGAGCTACTGGACGTTCTCCGACGTCTTCGAGGAGCAAGGCGTAGTGAAGACGCCGTTCTATGGCGGCTTTGGCTTGCTCGCCGAACGCGACATCCCCAAGCCCTCATTCAACGACTTCACGCTTCTGCATCGACTCGGCGACACGCGTCTCGAAGTCGGCTCCGACTCCCTGCTGGTCACACGCCGCGCAGATGGCTCTCTCGTAATCGCCGCCTGGAACCTCTTCCTCCCGGAACAAGCCGGCTCCCCCAAATCGCTGACGCTCCATTTCAAAGGCGTGCAACCCGCTGCAGCCAGAGTGACTATCGTCGACAAAGACCACGGCTCGCCGTTGCCCCTCTACCAGAAACAAGGTCGACCAGCCTCCCCGACGGTCGCCCAAATCGAAGCCCTTCGCAAAGCGGCCGCCCTCCCCGCCCCCAAATCTTACGAGCTAAAAAACGGCGTCCTGACGCTCACCCTCCAACCCCACGCCCTGGCCCTGATCGAGCTGAAGTAGCACAGGCTGTTGTCTTGCCCTCCAGTCCGCCGCTCGAAGGGCCGGTGCGAGCGTAAACCCCGCCCAGCCGGAAGCCGGGTCCACTCATCGCCCGCCAAATCTGCCTGCACCGAACGCAACGCCCAGTCGACCGCGAGAACCCTCGCCTCCGCCGCTGGGAAAAATCACCCAAGAATAGAGTGCCCCCTTTCAAAGGCTCTAGCCACACTGGAATGACACTTGTAAAAGAACTGCGGGGAGGGGCGCTAACTGCCCTTACCAACTCAAAACGCGGAAACGACCTATTTCATGACGAAAATCGGATAGCCATTCGGTATCGGCGGGGCCACCTCAGCCTGTGGTTCCGGAGCAATGGAGTAAAATCCCGCCTTGGCCATTCCATTCTTCGCGATGTCGTTTTTCATGAAATGCTCCCACACGAAACCGGTGCGCGCGTTTTCCGCCATCAGCATCGTGATCCCGGCGTCGATTCCCAGCACGTCCTGGCTGTACCAGTTGGTCAGCGGATTGAACGCATCGACGAAGCCGTAGCGGTGCCAGGCGCGTTCCAGGTACTTGGTATAAATGGTCCGCAGCACCCGTAGCGTAGCTTCCGGCAGAAACGGCAAAGATCCTCCTGCCGCGCACGGCACGATGCTCCCGTCGATGTGCCCCATTGCCGGCGGCCCACCCCACACCGAATAGCCGCGTGCCGAATCCGAGGCCGTGATTCCCCACAGGTCTTCGGTGTAGTCGGGGAATTCGCGGGCCAGTTCCAGGCACCACAATTCGTGCACCTTTGTGGCGATCACTGAATTGACGAAGTAGTCCGCGTACTGGTCGCGCTTCCCGCGGAAATCAAACCACGCATGCGAATACTGGTGCACGAACAACGGCGCGTGCGACCCGATGTAACGGATGCCGTTGAACTCGAAATAGGTTCGCGTCCACGCGTCCCAGTTGGTCTTGGACATGATGTTCGCCGGCGAGCCCATGCCCAGCAGATACACCATCATCAGTTCGCTGTACGCGTCCCAGCGCGCCTTGATGAATCCGTGTTCGGGCGTCCAGCCCATCGACAATGTTTTTTCGCCGTGCAGCAGCCAATTCCAGTCCACGCGGTTGTACAGGGTGTTGGCGAGATCCTTGATTTCGGCGTCATCGAAATACGCGCGGCATGTCAGTACACCGCAAATGAACAGGCAGGTGTCGATCGAAGATACTTCCGATTGGAACACGCGTTCGCCGTTCTGAAAATTCAGGAAGTGACAAAAAAATCCGTGCGCCTGCGGCACGCGCGTGGCCACAAAGCTCAGCGTATTACGCACGCGTTCGCGAATCTTCCGCTTGTCTTCCCAGCCGCGATGATCCGCGATGCACAAACCGGTCAGGCCGAATCCCGTAGCGGCGATGCTGGCCACGTTGCGAGAATCCGTTCCGTTGGCCTGGCTGCGATCTTTCACCAGTCCGGTGTACGAACTCGCTTCGTCCCAGAAAAACTGGAAGCAAGCGCGCTCGATCTGCTCTAGAAACTGGTCTTCTTCCAGCGTGAAACGGTATTTCGTGGGGTCGCTGCTGAATAGCGACGAGATGCCACTGAGCGGCAGCGTATTCTGCGGTGGAAAAGCTGGCGCTGGATGCGGCCAGGCGCTGCCTGCAAATGCCTCGGAAGCCGATAAAACGCTTAGCGGAATACCTAGCGCGAGACGCGAGGTCTGCCGAAGCCAGTCACGTCGTGAACGCTTCCCACCGTTCACCACGCGCTCCGCTGGGCAGTTCTCGAGGCAGTTCTCGAGCGCCCGATGGAGGGACAGGACCGGGTTCTGCATTTCATACCGGGTCAGTTTACCGGAGACGTGAAGTTGCCGGGAATCCGATTTGCGCAGGAAATCGAAAGCAGCACTCTACTTGTCAGCTGGTTTGCAAAATAGGAACGTAACGCTGGTAGGCTGCGGTTGCATTCTTCGCCGTCATCGTACGGTTGCCAGGAAGTTCGTCCATCCGGAACCAGCGCACCTGTTGAGTCTTCTCCGGCTCGCAATTTCGCGCTACGCCATCCAATATTCGTCCCAGATAGGCGGGAGAAACCCAGTGCTGGCCTTGCTCCGGCAGCGGATGATCGGTAATGCAGAGTAAGCGGTCGATCGCAATGGTCAATGCAACTTCTTCGGAGCGCTTCACGAACCGGGCAATCCTCAACTGTTTCGAGGAAATCCATTTTGCCGCCGATGAGGCTCCAACATTCGGCTTCGGGAGGAAATCTTCGCAGCGTTAGCAATACGCGACCCCCTTCATCGGCGAGCAAGACGCTTGCTCCCACGCGGGGTTGCGAATGGGCGATTTCCGGTGCTTGCGCGGCTTTCATCGCTCTGGACTGGACACCCATTTTGCTACCGCAGGCAGTGGCGCAGCGTTCAGCTCGGATAAGAGTTGCGCAACGCTGCTTTGCACGACGACCATGTCTTTATGAGTCAATCCCAGAAATCCTTCGCCGACAGCGTGTGCCGCGAGCGCCAGGAGTGAATCGTAATAGCCCGCCACATTCAGGATTCCGCAAGGCTTGCGATGCATCCCTAGCTGCAACCAGGTAACCGCCTCGCAAAATTCCTCCCAACTTCCAAATCCACCGGGCAGGAGCACGAAAGCATCCGCAAAGTCAGCCATAAGCGCCTTGCGTTCGTGCATGGTCTCGACGATGTGCAGCTGGGTCAGCGAGGAATGCGCAATCTCCTTTTCGGCCAGGGCCCGCGGCATCACGCCGATGACTTCGCCGCCACTTCGCAGAACGGAATCCGCTAGTACGCCCATCAGGCCTACGCGGCCTCCGCCGAAGACAAGCGTAATGCCCGCACCAGCAAGATGACGGCCCAATTGTTCCGCGGTATCTCGATAAACGGGACGGTTGCCCGCACTCGATCCGCAGAACACGCAAAGCTTCTTGATCACGCGCAAGGGAGGGCGGGTGTCAACCGGCGCAGGAAGGCTCATAGAAAAGCCAATACTACAGGAAAGTCTTCCGTGCATCAGCGGGAAGTTAGTCGCGCTCCTAAAGGTCGTAGGTTGGTTGCGGCCTGGCTGCCGCCGGATTATTTGCGGAGCGACCAGCGAAAGACGATGCCGGCGCTGACCATGAGATTGTTCTGGTGATCGTTGGCCGCGTTCGCGAAGGTCGTCGGAAAATAGTCGATCTGAATGGCGCGGATCGAGAAGCGAGAACTTACCGGCACATCAATGCCTCCGCCGAGGCGAGCGGCGAATCCGTAGGACGCGTCGCCGACGCCGGCTTCGCCGCCGCCTGCATGCGCCGCGCCTACGAGCACTTGCGCAAATGGCAGTGGCCGGTGTTTGCGAATTCGGCGCAGCCAAGGTTCCGGAAGCTGGAAACGCCCGCCGGCCAGGAACGATGTCAGGGTCAGAGAATTCCCCGTCGACGAAGCATGGGAGGTGAATTGGCTGCTGACATCCACCACCGCGGCCCATGGACCATGAACGTTCCACGAGCCTGAAATGCCGCCGCCGTTCAAGCCGAAGCAGCCGCATTGTCCCGGACCGGCATTGGTGCGAACCCATTGGTAGGTCGCGGCGGCGTCCCCGCTGTAGGACTCCTGGGCCACGGCGAGCGAAGCGCCTCCGAATAACAGAACCGTTGCCAATAGTAGTGATCTCATTTGCAATTCTCCTTACGCGCTGGCCTCAATTTGGCGGAACCGAAACGCTGGACGACACATTGCTGATGACGGCTTGCTCATACGAACCACCGGTTGAGGCGGTGATGTAGAGATAAGCCACGGGCGGCGGCGTGATGCTTCCAGAGAGGACCTGCACGCCATCCAGCGTCTCAATCAGCTGCCCCTGAATGATGGACACGGTGTAGGTGTGCGTAATGGTCTGGCCGACGGCCACCAGCGCGGGAATGCTTCCGTTGATGTAGAGCCAGGGATTTTCCCACTCGGAGGTTTCACCCTCGCCGACAGCGACGTAGGGCACTGCGTGCTCGCCAGAATTGTGGTAGGTGTCGAACCCGAACGCGAGCCCCGGTATTCCTTCGGCTCCCAAGCCCATGCCGGTCGCACCCAGGCTGGTGAGTGTTGCTCCCTGCGAAGGATCACCCAACACGACGCAAAATCCATCGGCAGGAGTGGAGCTGGGGTTGCTGAGGGTCATCGTGAAGCTGAGCTGGATGTTGCCGGTGGAAACAAGCGTCGGCCAAACAATCTCGCCATGCTGGTTGTTGGTAGCGGAGGTCAATTGGAAACTGCATCCCGCTTCGGCGACGGCATTTCCCAAGGCGGACCAGTTCGTGTTGCAGAGGTCCGGAACCGATGCCAGAGGACCTACAAAGAGTCCCGCGGAGCTGCTGGTCACCGACGTGGTGGTTCCGTTGCTGACGACGGCGTAGAAGACCGAGCCGGATTCCGCGGCGGTTGTATTGTCGACGGTATAGGTCGAGCTGGTGGCACCAGGGATGGCAGTGAACGTGGCACTGCCAGGCGGCGCTTCGTACCACTGATACGTCAGCGGAAGAGTCGACGTCGCGGTGACCTGGTACGTCGCGGGTGAGCCCACGTCCACGTATTGCGTGACCGGCTGGCCGGTAATCTGAAGCAGAATGCCATTGCCCACAGCCAAGGTGGCTTTCTGGGAGACGGCTTGTCCGTAAGTGTTGGACACGATGACGTAATACGCATCTTGATCGTTGGCGGTGGTGGTCGCCGAGGCCGGAACGTTGTAGGTGGCCGAAGTGGCTCCTCCAATGGCGACGCCCACCGTCTGGCCAGCGGGAATTCTGTACCACTGATAGGAGAGAGTTGGAGTGCCTGTGGCCGTAACGCTAAATGATGTCGTGCCTCCCGCGGTAACGATGACTCCCACGGGCTGAACGGTGATTGTCGGAGAGGCGTTGCCCGCGGTGACGGTTAGCGTAGCTGACGTGCTTTCCAGCGGCGTCCCGGCGCAAGAGTCGGTGACCGTCGCGTAATATTGGTCGCCGTTGTACGTCAGGTCCACGCTTGGCGTGTTGTAGGTGGGCGAAGTTGCGCCGGAGATCGCCACACCCGTCGTGCCGCCCGACGGAATTTTGTACCACTGGTAACTAAACGGACTGAGTCCCTGCGCCGCGACCGAGAACGTGGCGATCTGCGTGGGGACAAGGGAAACGCTGGTCGGATTCAGCGTAATCGTCGAACCGACCGCCACCGCGGCTACGCTGGAGGTCACGCTTCCGATCGCATTGGTGACGGTAACCGAGTAGTTGCCGGCATTGGCCGAGGTAGCTCCCGTAACGGTGTAGGTCGAATTCGTGGCGCCGGGAATGGGCGATCCGTTGAAACTCCATTGATAGGTGGCCGCATAACTGGCGCCTACCGACAGCGATATATTGCCGCCGGTGCAGTCGTGCTGGCTGAGCGGCTGAGCCTGAATCACCGGCCCGCTGATGATTGCCGTTGTGGAGACCGACACCGCCGGGTTGTCCACGCTGGTGGCCGTAATCGTGTACGTGCCGACCGCATTCGGAGAAGTCCACACGTTGCCGCTGAAGGTTCCGGAGGAGGCGCTCCAGGTCAGCTTATTTGTTACGCCGCCGGTCGCGGTGGCCGCGAAGTTGACTTGCCCGGGTGCCGCCGTTTGATTCGCGGGTGTAATCGGAGTGATCGCTACGCTTGTCGGCGTCACGATGCAGGTGGTCGAGACGACATTCCCCTTGGAATCGGTAACCGTCAGCGTATAGGTCTTCGCGGAAGTCAGTGCGGGAGTTGGGTACGATCCGCCGCTAACCGCGGACGCCGTGATGTCGGAGCTTCCCACACCCGTTGAGCCAATGACCGCAGTGCCGCCGGAGAACGTAGGCACCAGCATTACCGGCGCGTTGTAGGGTGGGGTTGCGGTACTAGGAACGATGCTTTTGGCTAGCGGAGCAGGGAGCTGGACGGTCAGCGTGGCCGGGCCGCTGGTTGCCGATCCGGTCGAGTTCGATACCGTCACCGTAAACACCGCACCATTGTCACCTGCCACCGTAGGCGCAGTGGTATAGGTGCTGGAGGTCGCGCCGCTAATGGCAACGCCATTCTTGTACCACTGGTAGGTCAAGGGGCCAGTGCCGCTGGCGGTTACGCTAAATGTCGCGGTCTGCCCGACCATTACGGTCTGGTTGGCCGGCTGCGTGACCGTTGGAGCCTCTGCGCCTAGGGCTTTGGAGTTGGCGCCCTGAAATCCGCCGGCGCAACCGGATATACCGAGAAGAGCCAGAATTGCAACGAGCCCGACAAGGCCAAGAGAGAGAGCGCGATGATACAAAGTGGCACGATTTCGAGCGCCATCCTCGCAGCGAGCTTCTTCAAAGCGCGACGCTGCGGTCCGTCCCAGCAGAAAAGACGTAAGAGAGCCGACCAAGCCCTGAAAACGGACGAGCCCTATCGGCCCGGAACCTTGAGGCGCACGTTGCATAGGTGAGAAACTCCTTATCCTAACTATAGACTGATCGCTCGAGACCGCGAGAACGACGACAACAGGGGTTGCGCAAAGGGGTTATAGTACTTAGGTATCCACCGAAAGGGAGTTCCCGGGACAGAGAGAATGTCCTGGGGGCCGAGCCGTACCTGGAAGCAGGGCTGCGGTTGGCATTTCTGGGTGAGTAGATCTGCAGGGTGCGGTCAACCAGAGGCTGAATCGGGCTTTCTCTGTACGGCCGGCAGAGCGGAAAGATCAGGTGTTGGCCGCAGCAAGAAGGTGCGACTTGCTTGAAACAGGACGATGTGCGGCGCGAGGACCATCGAAGGCCGCAAAGTCACGGCATTCCAGTGTTTAGCCGGGCGAAAGAATCGGGTGCGACGCCTTCAGAAGCAGTGATGCCCGCGGAGGGAAATCGACCGACGGCAGTAAAACACGCGAAAAGCGGAGACCATGGGGTGGGATGGGCCGCAGATCTCAAGGCTACTCGCCCCCGATGTTTTCTATTACTCCCGGAGAGTTCTTCACCATGAATCCCATCACGCTCATGAGGAGATTCACCCGACGACATCGATCGGGTGGTGCGTCAAAGCCTTGCCGCCCCCTTCTAAACTGGAGCAGATTCTTTGGTATCTACGGAAGCGGGCGACCAAGTTAGCAGTGTGTCGCAGCAGAGAATGTCCCGCGCCCTATTTCTTCGCATCCCGAAAGGGTCAAAAATATTGTAGCGTGGACTGTGCGAAACCGTCTCAGCGCCAATACAAACGACGGTGGTGGGCAAAACATGGAAGCCAGCGCCGCAGGGAGGCGCAAAAAGCGTTGCGCAAAGGTCCCCGAAAAATCCCGCGGTTAGAAAGCTTATGATTTCGCCATGCGGGGTTCTGATCTCAGCTTACAGCCGAGCCTTTATGTGAGGTCGCCAGGAAATTCTTCATGTACGGAGACACCCTAAGTTCCCGGGGAGTCCTCTTTGCTCTGAAAGAAACCCGGCTCGCTCAATCCAATCAGCAACAAGTCTGGAACGGCCAATCGGTACTGAACCTTGGCGAAGTTCGACTGCATCATTTAAGACGCTGGAACGTCGGCATTTACAGAACGGTTGGTTGCTAGCAATTGGAAATGGAAAACAACGTCCGATAGACGAGCCTGGTCTGAAGCTTGCGAAGCTCGAACCAAAACGCCGAAACCGATTGATCTGGCTGCACTTAGCGTTTGGAAAGAGGCGTCTAATTGCAAACTAAATGGAAATTGAAAGCAGTCACAGATTGCCCAACCGCTACACTCACTGCTGTTTCTTATGAAGCTTCATTACTGTGGTCAACGAAAAGGTACCGTTTGTGGCGATGCGATGTAGTATAAAAGCACCGCTTGCGCCCTCCGCGCGAGTGACCGGGGCCACTGGGTAGATTCTGTGAAATATTCCTTGATCGCAATCGCGCTTGGTTGTGGGTCGTTGCTGTCCGCGGGAGCAGTGTCAGGCCAACAGCCATTTCCGCAGAGCAATGCCCAATACAATGGCGGGTTCAATGTGGGCCCGGAAAACCTCTTTGTTCATTCTTCCGTTGAAGTAGAAGTGGAAGGGCCCAACGGATCGGCGATTGGCGGAACCGTTTATGTGTCTTTGCTCAAGGACAACGGCCAAGCCTTCATGACCGTCATGGCCAAAGGCGGCAAAGCGCGGTTCGCCAATGTGCCCAAGAGTGGGCTGACCGCGCAGGTGGTGGCATCGGGTTACGAAACCTCGAAGAAAGCTTTCGAAGTTTTGGATACCACGGAAGTGAAGATCAAGATTGAGCTGCAGCCCATGGCGGACAAGGAAGCGGCCGCGTCTGACCGGGGGATTGCGGCCTTGAATCCGAAGGCGCAAAAGGACATTGGCAGGGCGTTGGAAGCGTTGCGTGCGAACAAGTTGATCGATGCGCAACGGAGCCTGGCAGCGGCCCAGCGAGACGCACCCAACAGCGCTGAGGTGGAGTATCTGTTTGGCGTGTATGCTTCGCAAATGAACGACATGATCTTGGCGCGGTCGTATTGGACGCGGGCGCTTGAACTGAATCCCAGTCACTTGAACGCGCTGCTTGCTCTGAGCCAGGACCTGCTGCGCGAACAAAAGGCGGCGCAAGCAAGGCCGCGTCTCGAGCGTGCCGTGGAAATCGAGCCGTCGTCTTGGCGCGCACACACACTGCTGGCGCAAGCGGATTTGTTTCAGGGCAAGCACGACGATGCGGTGAAAGAGGCCGAGCGTGCGCTGGAATTGGGCCATGAGCGCGCGGTGTCAGTCCAACCGCTTCTGGCACATGCACTATTTGAGAGTGGAGACAAAGATCGCGCGATCCACATTTTGCAGGACTATGTCCAGGGCCATCCCGCGGATGCGAACGCCGCGAAACTGCTGGGCAGATTGAAAGCGTTTCCAACCACGGTCACTGTGGCGGGCGATTCGGTTGCGGAGGAGGAAAGCGCGGACGTGCCAACGAACGCCGCCGCGTTGGCGGTTCCAATGAACTGGCTTCCGCCCGACGTGGATGAGAAAATGCCTCCCGTGGAACCGGGCGCCGCCTGTCCTTTGGACGATGTCCTTCAGAAGGCGGGGGACCAACTCGCTAATTTCGTCCATGATGTGGACCGATTCACAGCAACGGAAACGCTGACCCACGAGTCCATAAACAAGTACGGAATCGCGTTAGCCCCTGAAAAGCGCAAATTCGACTATCTGGTTTCCATTCAAGATTCCCGCAAGGGATACCTGAGCGTGACCGAATACCGAAACGGCGGTGGCGCGCAGGCGGATTTTCCCGACGGAATTGTGACCAGTGGATTACCGGCGTTGGTACTGATTTTCCACCAATATTACGAGTCGAATTATGAGATGACCTGTGAAGGTTTAGCGCGAGCCAATAGTGGGCTGGCGTGGCAAATTCATTTTCGGCAAAGGCCGGGCAAGCCGAATGCCATCAAATCGTATCAATTCGGGATGAAAGGCCCGTCCTATCCTGTGGCGCTGAAGGGGCGCGCATGGATTTCTGTCGACAATTATCAGATTATGAGGATGGAAACCGACATCGTTGCGCCTATGCCGCAAATCCGCTTGATTGCCGAGCATACCTCGATTGAATATGGTCCTGTGAAGTTCCAACAAGGCCAGGTGACCTTGTGGTTGCCGCAAAGTGCGGAAGTGTATTTCGCCTGGGGAAAGCGACAAATACATCGGCGGCACAGCTTCAGCAATTATCTGCTGTTCGGCGTCGACGAAAAGCAGGGCATCTCGGCCCCCAAAGAGGCGGCAGCTTCCCCTGTCGATGGTCCCGCCAGCATGGCAAAGCCCTAGGCAGATCCGAGTGCTGCCGCGGAAGATTCCAGGTGACGTTAGTGTTCGTGACGCGTGGTGCAGGTACGCAGGAAATCTACGCACTCAATGTACGGAACCTTGAGAAGTCCTCGAGGCCCCTCACGTTGAAACTGCGTAAGTTAGAGGCTGATTTGCAACGCGCTTGGCATCGTGACCCAGTCGTTCTGCTGCAGCAAGAGAACCGCCGCAAAAGGTCAACTCTCTATACCCCGCGACCAAACTGACCGCAGAGCGTATTCCAGTCAGCGGTCGGGCTAGCCATCTTCGGGCCGTATGTGGGTCTTTTCAGTCAGGGAAAACGACCAGAACATCAACTACTGAGCCAAAGTCCTCGCCGGTGGTACGCCCCAAAAACGCCGAAGCCGCCAGATTCGGTTACGCGGCAGTTACGCGAGAGTGAGAATATCGCTCTAAGTATTTTGGAATCAATGGTGCCGGCGGAGGGAATCGAACCCACGGCCTAGGGATTATGAGACCCTCGCTCTACCACTGAGCTACGCCGGCACAATGCAACATGCAATGCTACGGAGTCTTCGCTAAGGCGTCAAGAGAAGTGCGCGTAGCGGCGTGCCGCGGCAGTGCGATTTTGAATGTGCCTTCGCTACCTATCGTTCAAACACCAGGCAAACGTTAGGAAGGTTGCAGAAACGCTGAAGGATGCGGCGTGATGGACGATCCAAACTAGATTCGGGGAACGAGCTTCCGCCACGCATTGGGGGGGGCGAAGTCCCAATCATGCTAGTACTCCTGTACCGTTGACCATGCACGTCCCAGATCTTATTCTGCGTTCGGTCACAGATAGGTTCACCGAGTAGCTGGGCGAAAGTCCAGCGAAACTAGGTCGGGCCTAGGTGTGTACCGATTAGCTACAGGCCCATAGCCTCGAGCTGCTTGACATTGGTGTAGCTTAATATAGAGTCCATCCCGGGTTATCTTTCTTGCCTTGGGAGGCTCTAGATGTCACGTAGACTCGTTGTTCTGTTGCTGCCGATGCTGGTTCTGGTCGGAGCCATGGGCCTGAAAACAGCGGTTACCGCGCACGGCGACGGTTCGTTCATGATGGCGAACGGCGCTGCTCCGGTACCGGTGTTGCGAAACGGGCCTGATCCGGCTCCAGCACCTTGGAGAAACGGACCAGATCCAGCACCAGCGCCCTGGAGAAACGGACCAGATCCGGCACCAGCACCTTGGAAGTGAGCCGGAACGGTTAGTCTAGGCTGTCGAACGGGACAGCGGACCAGGGCCCATGACAAGGGTGAGATGCCTGGATCCGCGAGCTACGCGATACTTTTACTAGGAACACTCCTAGAAGCCCTGGTGGTGGTCTGTGCAGTCCGCCGCAAAGTCTTAAAGAAGTATTTCATCCTAAATTTCTACATGCTGCTGTGTGTTTTTGTGAGCCTGGCCCGGTATCACATCCTGACTCACGACGGCGGCGTGAAGTCGATCACCTACCGCTACTTCTATTTCTACTCCGACGCTTTATTAACGATCGTCCTCTACTTCGGTCTGATCAGCTTGTACATTTCGGTGTTCGAGGAAATGAAGGTCGAGCGATACCTGCGGATGGGCGCGATCGTTCTGCTGGCGGGAACCTCCTGGTTTTCCTACGCGGTGGTGAGCCAATCGTCTCACCGCATGCTGACCTACTTCGCGTTTGAGCTTTCGCAGAACCTGTATTTCGTCGGCCTGATTCTGACCTACGTTCTGTGGGCCGCGGTTCTGAAGATGCGCCATACGCAGGCTTTGCTGGTGCAGCTGGTATTGTCGTTGGGCATCTATTTTAGCGCGTACGCGGCCAGCTATTCCCTGTCGAACTTGCACCCCAACTTCTATTCCTACGTAGCCTATATGGTCCCGGTCATCGGCTGTTTGCTGCCGTTGTCGTGGGCCTATGCATTCTGGCGTGTGCCGGAAGAAGCGCGCTTGTCGCCTCAGCGACTCGCCATGGCAGGTTCGCGATGATAGCCGCAATCATTCTCGTTTGCTCGCTAGCCTTCTTCCTGCAATTCTTCGTGCCGTATTGCCGCTCTGTGATTGCAAGCTCCGCGGGGCACGTGCTCTCAGCGGAAGTTCAGGATGTGACGGGCATCAGCAAGCAGCCTGCGGGCGACGATTTCGCGCGCGTCATGCAACTGTTGATGCTGTGCCCTGACCGGCCGGAGGATCGCGGCGAGATCCGCGCGATCGGAGTCTATTTCCGGCTGCTCAACGTAATCAAAACAACCGCGGCCCGGCTGGCACCTTCGCTGCGGGCGTGGGCGGAAAAAGAGCGCGGCCGATGCACCTATTTCGCGGCCGTGGCGCTCGATCGGCGCGTGGCCTTCAGCCGCGACTTGCTGGCGCAGCAGATCGAAGCTTAGTCCGGTTCGATTCTCATCGAAGCTTGCGGCCGCCTGGGTCCGCCGTCGGTACTGCTTGATTCGCGACATTGCTTTCCAAATCTTTTATTGACTTCCCGCATTGGTGGTATTCTCAAAACGTTCCCTCCTCGCCGGAGTGGAAGCGTCCGCAGCGCAAAAACCACCGGTGACCAAGACATGCCCGCAGTGTGGCTGCGTACTGCCTTCGAGCAGACTAGCCTGCAATTTTTGTGATTCTAATTTTCGCGTGGATTCGCCTTCTTATGACGATGAACGCGAATCTTCCGCTCCAATAAAGACTGTCGTAAACAGCTCTCAGGAGAACTGCGTCTCAACGACAAGCGCAGCTGCTGGGGAGCAGGATGTTGCGTGGCGCGGTGAACTTGGCCAACGACTCGAGGCTTATCGAACCCGGCGCGGCAAATCGATGCCCGCGACAGCGCAGTCACAGCTTCCCTTCGTTGAGTCGGCCGAAGAGCAGCGGCACAGCGTTGCTATTGCCGATGCGCCGCCGGCTGAAGAGGACGATTTTTCCTTTACGATCGCGATCGGCCGGTACTCTCCCCCGAACGACAAACGCGATGGGCGGATGGTGATCGACGTTTCGGTGCCGCCGGGATCGGAACCGGAAGACTATGCAGAGGCCCAACAAGGACGATCGAAACACTACGGTCTTTATCCGGTCGCTTCGCGGGAAGACCGGCGCATTGCGGCTCTGATCGATGGAGCTTGCTTGTTTTTTGCTTACGGCGGATTTCTGGCATTGTTCAGCTCGTTGGGCGGACAATTTACGCTCAGCAAGCTGACTGCGGCGGTGTACTTGGCGACGTTCGCGATTGTCTATCTACAGTACTTCGCGCTGTTCACGGTGTTTGGCGGCACTACACCCGGAATGATGTTTCGTGGTTTGCAGGTGGCAAGTTTCAATGGAGCGCCACCGTCTCCGCGGCAATTGCTGCTGCGGAGTCTGGGCTACGTGCTCTCTGCGAGCGCTTGCTTCACGGGCTTTCTGTGGGCTTGGTGGGATGAAGACGCGCTCACGTGGCACGATCGGATCTCTCGCACATATTTGACCTCGCCGGAAACGCGGGCGCACATGCACGCGGCAAGCGTCGCGCACGGGCGCTGATTCCAGCCGCAAAACATTTAACCTACATGGAGTTGGTTTTTGCGGTTGGATTGAGGGCGGGGCGCGAGGTTTGTTCAATCTGGGCTTTTGCGGCGCAACAGTGCCGCTTCCCTGCAATTTTCTAGGTGCATTCGCTGGCGATGCGTAGGATTGCGGCAAGACTTCGTTCGACATCGGCTTCGGTGGTGGCCCAGGACGAGACGCTGATGCGCATCGCGGTCTTGCCTTGCCACACGGTCGGCCCACACCAGCACGTGCCGTCTTGTTGAATACGGCGGATGACCTCGCGCGTAGTCTCCGGGCTGCCGAACGACACCAGCACTTGGTTGATAACGACGTCGTTTAGAACGTCGAACCCGGCGTGCCGTAATCCTTCCGCGAATTTTTGTGCGTGCGCGCACGTTCGCTCGATCAACGCGCTCAAGCCAGATTTTCCCAGCGATTTCAATGCGGCCCAAAGCTCCACGGCGCGCGCCCGACGCGAGGCCTCCGGCGTATGAATCATGGGCTCGCGAAGCGCTCCCGGCTCGAGATAGGCAGCAGAGGAAGTCATGGCCGCACGCAGTGCGTTTCCGTCGCGCACGATGACAATGCCGCTGTCGTAGCCGACGTTGGGCCACTTGTGAGCGTCCGTAGCCCAGGAGTCGGCTTGATCGAAGCCGCGCGTCAAATGGCGATGCTTCGGCGACGCGCTCGCCCACAAGCCGAATGCACCGTCGACGTGAACCCAAGCGCCTTGTTCCTTTGCCCGCGCGCAGATTTCTTCAGCGGGATCGAAGGCTCCGGTGTTCACGTTGCCCGCCTGAAGGCACACGATCGTGTGAGCGCTTACCTTTGGCAGTTTGTCGGCGCGCATTCGGCCCTGGCCATCCGCTTCCACAGTCGTTACGCGCTTTTTCCCGAAGCCTGCGAGATTCAGCGCTTTCAAGACCGAACTGTGCACTTCCTCTCCCACCACTACCTCGATGGGCGGCGCGCTGAACATTCCGTCGTCGACAACGTTCCATCCAGAGTTTGCCAACAAGGAGTAACGCGCAGCGGCAAGCGCGGTAAAGCTGGCCATGGTGGCGCAGGTCACCAGACCTCCTGCGCACTCCGAAGGCAACTCCAGGGCTTCGCAAACCCAACCAAGGACCACTTCTTCCAATTCCGCCGCGACCGGCGACATCACGCGCAACGCTACGTTCTGATCCCAGGCGCTTGCCAGCCAGCTTGCGGCCATCGCGGCCGGGAGCGTTCCGCCGATAACGAAACCAAAGTAGCGGTTTCCCGTGGAAGCTACCGTGGCCGGCGAGCCGATCTGGTCGAGCATGGCGACGACTTCGGCGGGATCGGTCGAACGTTCGGGAAATGGCTCGTGAAATTGAGAGAGCGCAGCGACTTCTTTCTCACCGGGTGAGACACGGCGGTTGGCTAGGCCCTGGATATAGCGGCGAGATCTTTCTACGGCGACGGCGAGCGCGTCATTGGCGATTTGATTTGAGGGCTGGAGCGTTTCTGCTGGCATTCGGGATCTACCTTTCCATTTATCTCTTCAGGGTAAAACTTAGCTCTGTTGTTTGCTGTATGGCGGGGTTGACGCCGGGTGCGGCAAGGTCCTGCGCTCCAGGGCGCAGAGTTTCGCCCAACCGCTGCCTAAACCCGATCGGAGCCTCACGCCCGCAACGCCCCACGGAATATCGTAGGCAGTAGCGTAGCTCGCAGGCTGCAGCGTAGTGGATCGCGGCGCCAGTGGAAGAGCCGAATTGGGTGCTTACTTCCTGACGGCTTGGTCGGAGGCGATTTTGCCGTCGCGGATGTGGATGATGCGGTGGGCGTGCTGGGCGATATCGTGTTCGTGCGTGACTAGAATAATGGTGTTGCCCTGGGAATGCAGATTGGCGAACAGGGCCATGATTTCATCGCCAGTCTTGGAGTCGAGGTTCCCGGTGGGCTCGTCTGCCAGCACGATAGACGGCGAATTCACCAGCGCCCGGGCTACGGCCACACGCTGGCGTTGGCCACCGGAGAGCTCGTTGGGCTTGTGGTTCATGCGCTCGGTCAGATCAACTCTTTCGAGGGCTTTTTTTGCGCGTTCCAGGCGCTCTTCGGCGGGCGTTCCGTTGTAGATGAGCGGTAGCTCGACGTTGTGCAGCGCGGTCGCGCGGGGAAGCAAATTGAACGTTTGAAAGACGAACCCGATCTCTTTGTTTCGAATGTAGGCGAGCTCGTCGTCGTCGAGATCACTGACCAGGCGGCCGGCGAGCCAATATTTTCCGGAGCTGGGGGAGTCGAGGCATCCGATCAGGTTCATAAGCGTGGACTTGCCGGAACCAGACGGGCCCATGATCGCGACGTACTCGCCTTTGCGAACCTCGAGGTCAACGCCGTTCAAGGCGCGCACTTGCTCGGCGCCCATCTCGTACACCTTTGCAAGATCTTCGGTCTTGATTACGATCCCGGCGCTGACCAGATCCTCGCGGTACGATTCGGCGGACGTTGTCTCCAGAGGCATGCAGTCTCCAAACTCTCGTCGTGTCAGTTCTGCTGATCGTCGGTCTTTTTCGGCGCGGTATTGTCGACCTTCACGCTGGATTCGGGTTTCAGGGTGCGAAGCGCTTTGTAGCTTCCGATGACGATTTCGTCGCCCTTCTGAACACCCTTGGTGATTTCGATGTCGGTGACGCCAGAGATGCCGGTTTCGACCGGGCGGAAGATTGCCTTTTTGCCGTTGACGACGAATACGCCCTGAATTTCGTCTTTCTTCGGATCCCCGGGCGCAGGCGGTGGAGGCGCGGCGAGGGTCACGCCGGAACTCGACTTGGAGCTTTTCGCAGCTTCTTCGAGATCCTTGCGGGTACGCACTGCTAGCGCTTGAATGGGGATGGCCAGCACATCTTTCTTTTCCGCGGTTTTGATTTTAGCCGTCGTGGAAAGACCGGGCCGCAGATTTTCCGGCGGGTCGGCCAGCGTCACAACCACCTTGAAATCCTTGGCTTCCTGGTTGCTGGTGGTCGATTGCGTGGTCGCTAGACCCGAAGTGCGCAACACCGCCTGCGAGCCGATTTCGGTGACCCTGCCCTTAAAGGTCTTTCCGGGGATAGCGTCGATGGTGACATCGGCGTCCTGACCAATCTTGACGTTGACGATGTCGGTCTCGTCCACTTTCACTTCGGAAGTGACGATGGACATGTCCGACAGCGTCATCAGGAAGCTGCCGTTGGAATTCTGAATGCCGGGAACTACGTAGTCACCGACGCGCTCGGGCAAGTAGCTCACGATTCCGTTGATGGGAGATGTGTAGGTGGTTTTGTGCAGGATGTCCTGGGTGTGCACCAGTACCGCGCGGCCCTGGCTGACCTGGGACCGCGTCTGGTCCAGCGTGGCTTTCGACGAGAGCACGTGCGATTTGGCGGAATCGACCGCGGCGAACTGCGCATCGTAAGTCGTCTTGCGCTGCTCATAGTCCTGCTTGGGAATCAGGCCGTCCTGGTAAAGTTGCTGGCCACGATTCCAGTCGAGTTTAGCTTTTTCGAGGTTGGCTTGCGCCTGGAGCAGGTCGGACTGGGCGGATTTGTAGCTCGCTTCGGCGGCCTGCACTCCCGATTCGGCGGAGTTGATGGCGGCGGATTGGGCCTGCACATCGGCGTTAGCCTGAATGTTTTCCTGCGTCAGAAGGACTTCACCTTTCTTGATGTGGTCGCCTTCCTTGACGACGATCGCAGTGATCCTGCCAAATCCTTGGGCGGTCACGTTGGTATACGTAGTGGGCTTGATTTCCCCCGAGGCGGTGACCTGCGAGACCAGACTCTGTTGTGGGGCAACCTTGGCGGTTTGCACCGTGACGACACCCTTGTTGGCCTGGTTCACGCTAAAGAGCACAATTCCGCCCAGCACCGCCGCGGCGCCGACGCCGACTCCGACCTTCTGCCACGTCTTCATGGGTTCCTCTTGGGTTGCCGCGGCCAAATCACTCGCGCGGGGCTTCAGACCAGTCGCATCCTGTCTGTCGTCCGATACCTTACATACGGTCCGAGGTCAGGAAATGTTTCGCTCCGTAGGGTGCTGAACCTGCACGACCTAGCGTATTTTTGGTGCCTTCAGGCTAGAAGGGGCCGCCGCCGTCCATATCCCTTATTCCAATCCTAAGGATCTCGGGTGATCTCAGGCTGTCAGTCCGACTGGTTCCCGCCTTCGCTGACCTCCAGTTTAGGCACAAATAAGTGCAAAGGAAAGGATTCCTGCGCGGAATGAATGGATGCCAGTCGAAAAATGCCCTTGCCGGAGTAGTCGACGGTGGCCTACTCAGCTGGTCGAATATTTCACGTGCGACTTGTCCTTGCGGGAAGGAGTTACCTCCACCTCGGGTTGCAGTACCGGAACCAGGTAGCTAGCGAAGCCGATGCCGACAAGGATCGTCCCGAACGATTTTTGCGGTGTGTAGGTCCGAACGACCAGTTTCCCGAACTCGAGTCTGTAAAACTTTGTTTTATAGCGTCGCGCAAACAGCTGTTGCATCGCTTCCCGAAGATTGGCTTCCGCTTCTTCGAGCGACCCATTGCCGGCGTACTCGCACGCAAAACTTCCCAGGTAGGAACCGTCGGAATTGCGATAGACCTTGGCCAAAAGTACGCCAGCCGTGATCCGCGTTCCCGGCTTGTCAGTATGTTGAATCGCGATGATTCCCTCGAGAACGGAGCCATGGTGGATGTCCGGCAAATGCGGGAGTTCGACCGTCTCAGGTGGCAGCACCGAGGTGTACAGCATCACGTTGTAGTTCTCGATGCCGGCCATGTGTAGAGCGGCGTCGTATGATCCGGTCTCGATGCCGACATCGCTCTCTCCCCACCCGATCGTCCAGAAATATTCCTTGGGAATCCGGCAGCCAATTTCGGAGTAGCGGGGCGGAAGTTGCTTCGGCATTTTGCGATTACCCGTGGCAGCTTAGTGCGGTTCCCAAGTGGGCGTCAATAGATGCCAGCGTGAGGTTCGGCAACGTCTGGCGTGTCAGGTGATTCGGTGGAGCGGAACAACGGCGCGTGGGTTTGCCCGCGACCGGGAGCAGTAGGGACGCGTCGTATTCATCGACCAATGTGCACCTGCGCCGCGACGACACGATTCCAACAGGCTCGTCCTATTGAGCGCTGGGCTGGCTTCGCCAGAAGGTCACCGGCATGCCCGACTTCACCCGGAATGCGTGGTACTTTTCAAGCCATCGGCTCGCTGCAAAGAGTTCTTCGTGAATCGAATTGTAATAAGCGATCTTGATCGTTCGCGGATTCGTAGAAAGCGAAGCGCGCATGTTTGCCAGAACGTCTCGCATCGTCGTGGGGCCGAAGGGATTGTACATGTAATAGATCGTGCCGCCGGACGGGTCCGCCGTCGCCGCATCCTCGCAGCGTATTTCAATTGGCGCGTGTCGGCCGCGCAAGCGCAGGGCATTTTCCCGGGCGGCTTCGCAGAGTTGCGCCCGGAGTTCCACGCCCACACACTTGCGAACCTTTCTTCTCGCCGCCAAACAAAGGAATCGGCCCAGGCCGCAACCCAAATCGAAAACCACGTCTTCCGGAGCCGGGCTCAGAACCTGCAGGACCTTGCGCATGTAGAAATAGTCTGGAACTTCATAGCGGGCGCTGTCGTCGTGTCGAGGACGCGGGTCCGACTGCGTACCGGCAGGTTCTGCGGATTCCGTTGCCGATGATTGTGGCGGCGTCGTGCGTATGTTCAGCGCCAGTTCATTGAATAGCGTCCAGGTAGGCTGAATTACGCGGACAATCAGCGGTCGTCGGGCCATAAATGGTGCGTGTCTCCTCTGCCTAAAGCGCGGCTTTGCGAATATTCTATAACGGCGGCCGGAGATCGCGATCCAACGGGGTGATTCGTAGACGGAAGTTGCGGGGACGCAGACTACGGCACGCTCACGAACCCAACCCTCTCGATCACATGGCGTGCAGGTTGGTTGGCCGCCGGCACTGCGGTGAAGATATGGCTTACCCTCGGATTCTGCACTAGATCATGCAGCATCTGCTGCAGCGCAGACCACCATAAATGGTGACGCCGCCACTTCGGATCGGTGTAGGAACCGAACAAAACCGCCGCTCCAGGAGGAAACGGGAACTCTTGGCCGGTTTCCGGAAAGATATTGGATTTTTGGTCTTCAATGAGCCAGCTGATGTGCAGCAACCGGCCATTTTCGACGCGCGTGTAGAAATGGTCCCCCGCTTCGATCCTTCTCAATGCAGCGGCGATGAAACGCTGGCGCGTGAGCCAGGCTTCGGTTGGCTGGAACGCCAGCAGGTCGGCCAAATGATCTCTGGACATCTTCAGCTCGCCGTCGAGCGGAGGCACCTGTTTTGGCAGAAGCGCGTAGATTTTGAATTTCTTTTCAGCCAAGGGCTTCTTCAATAGCGTGAATGAGTTTCTAGCGAGAACGGAAGGCCAGCTTTTAATGGGCACGCGAGTGAAGTTCTGCAATTGTTCGAGCGCGGCATGTGGTTCAATCCGAAGCGACCGCAGGGAGCGTCTGGCTATCGCCTGGCTCGCCTGTACGACCTGATGCCGGATGCGATGCCTGAAGTAGACCGTGAGCGAGCAAACAGAGTCGTAGCTCGCCAGGAATCTCTCTTTGAACGGATCCATGGACGCGGTCAGATCAAACGTGGAATAACCGTCCTGGTGAAGTTTTTCCACCAGCATCAATACATGCACTTGCATGGGGGAATGAGCCGCATGGAAAGGAGAGATGATCGGCATTGCCCCGGAAAAGACCTTGCCGTCGCTTATGCCAAACTGCGCCGACAATATTTCCCGACCGGCCCTCAAAACCGTGACGTGCAACAAGCCGGGCGTTTTCAGAAGAGCCAGATGAAAGGGTTTCTTCGCCAAGTCCTGTTGGAAAGCGAATTTTCCGTGCGCTCCCCCCTGCCGGATATCGTAGAAAGTGATCAATTGATCGAAGATAGGTTGCAGTTGTTCCGCGTCGCGAATCTCCTCCAGCGTCAGATTCCCGATTCGCTTGAGCCGGTTAAAGCTGTTTCGGACACTTTTCCCGCTCTTTTTCTTTTGCAAGTATTCCGTCACGGCGGCGGTGTCGCCCACGGGTATGATCGGGCGCGGATGCCGCTGCAACTGGCATCGCCCGGATCTTTTTCCACACCGCGCGATCCAATCTGTGGGCGTTCCCGGTGGGAGATATCGGAAGGAAAGGGCGCTGACATCGGTTTTGCTAGCCAGCTCCGCTAACGCCGCTTCAATAAAGGAGCTACCGTTCGATGGCAAAGCCAACCAGGTCTTGTATTCGGCTTGACGAGCGCCCGCCACCGTCAACTGTCCGGACCTTTTGTCGGTCGCCAGAGAAATGAGCCCGATTAAATCTCCGGCTTGGGAATACTCACTAACGATAAATGGGCTGTAGCGGTCCCTATACGCCTCGTGCCAGGCGGTCACGAAGCCGGGGCTCTGGCAGGGACTGGCCCACGGACAAGCGCGATACAACAGCATCCATTGAGACAGGAAGTGCGGATCGCTCAGCAATTCCTCGGCTGCTGCATCTCGAATGAGGCCGATCTCCATTGGTACTCCAGACGGCAATATGCGCTCGTATAAGGAGTGCACCGCTGCGCGATTCTTATTCCTTACGATTACGTTCCAGGTTCCCTAACGCTACTGATTGATAGACCGAAAGGCAGGGCCAAAGTTACGGGGACGTTAACTTATTCAAGCGTCGAGAAACATACAAGAGTTAAGCATATATGTCCAGCCCCCTGTTTACTTCTCCTGGTTCTGCCATACTCTTAACTCGCTGATCCAGTTGAGGATGGTGTCGTTCGGTAACCTGAATAATTTCGATCGGCTGGGGATGCACCCCTAGCTGTAGCTAGGAACCCATGCTGCGACAACCCGGCGTGCCTGATTTTGTTGCGGATTTCCGTGGAAAAGAAAAAGGCTCAGCATTCCTCACCAGGCACACCTCATGATGGTTTACTTCCCCTAGCTCCCAAGTAGAATCGAATTACTAATACTCGAGGACCGCCGGTGAAGATTCTGTTCCTGGCTCGACAATTGAATATCGGCGGAGCGGAGCGCCAACTCGTAACGTTGGCGAATGAGCTGGCCAACCGCGGACACGGGGTGGTCATTGCCTCGTACTATCCTGGCGGTGCACTCTCGAATAAGCTCGACTCCAAGCGCGTCCGTTTGATCTGTTTAGGGAAACGTTCCCGCTGGGATTTGCTTCACTTTTACCTGACCCTGGTGCGTGTCGTTCGGCAAGAACGACCTGCCGTTCTACACGGCTGGATGCACACGCAGAATGTATTCGCCACGTTCGCCTGGATGCTCAATCGAAACGTGAAGCTTTTTTGGTCTGTACGGAGTGCCAGGCTTTTCCCGCTCACTTTGGTCGCCAAGATAGAAGAGCGGCTTCGAACGCTGTTATCTCGATTTCCCGATTGCATTGTGGTGAATTCACTCGCGGGACTCGAGTACGCGGCCTCGCAAGGCATACCTCGCGCAAAGATGGTGTGCATCCCCAACGGAATCGACACCGCGTTGTTCTATCCGGACGACGCACTGCGCCAGCGCGTTCGTGGCGAGTGGGGAATCCGCGATTCCGAAAAGGTCATAGGCTATGTGGCGCGTTTCATCCCACTCAAGAACCACACCTTATTCCTGAAAGCAGGTGCGGTTATTGCGGCCGAGCGCCCTGAGGTGCGCTTTGTCTGCTGTGGCCACGGTGATCCGTCCTATTTGAAGCAAGTGCAAGAGTTGTCGCGGACATTAGGCATCGAAAGCAAGGTGCGGTGGGTCGAAGCGCATCCCGACGTTACCGCGATGTACAACGCGTTCGATGTGTTCTGTTCATCCTCGCTTACCGAGGGTTTTCCCAATGTGATCGGAGAGGCGATGGCCTGCGGTCGCCACTGCGTTGTGACCGATGTTGGGGATTGCCGAAGCGTTGTGGGCGACACCGGCATTGTGGTGCCGTCGAACGACGTTGAGGCGCTTGCGGCGGGCTTGCGACAGGCGCTCGACGCCGGCCACAGCTTAAATCCGCGAGCCCGGCAACGCATTCTGGACAACTTCACCGTCGCACACCTCGCGGACCGAACCGAACAAGCGCTGATCGGTTCGACCACCGGCAGACCATGAGCGCCTGCGCGGAAGACTATTTCATTTATCTCGTACGAATGAGTATTCGTCGCAACCCGTTCCCAGCAATCCGATGCCGGGATGGTCGACGAAGGGGCGCACCGGTTTGAATCCCAATTTCTTCATGTAATTCATCGCTTCTGTCGGTGAAATAGATTCGTATGGGTAGCCGCCCAGCCAATCGCGCGTGTCGTGGTACATGTCCATTCCGCGCTTTTTCCAGTATTCCTCGCGCCTCTTTTTCAGACTTTCGCCCTTCAGCGCCAGGCGTAAGCGCACCACTTCGATGTACACGAGTTCGATCATCTTCTGAACCCATTTTGGAGAGCGCGAGTAAATCCGCTTCTCCACGCGCCAGAGTCCGCAAAGTGGCGTCTTGCTGTACAGCGCCAGGGTCAACATTCCGTCGGGCGCTACCATCTTCGATGCTTTCGCGATCGCCTCGTACATCGCACCCGTGTGATGAAGCACTCCCCAGGAGTACACCACGTCGAACGTTCCCAGTGTGGCGGGATCGAGATCGAATACGCTGATGTTCCGGCACTCCCAAGTTGCGCCCGGCGCATGAGCGGACAGCACCCGCCGGGCCGTTTCCACGCTTTTCGGGTCCAGGTCAATGGCTAAAAGCTTCCGGCAGCCGAGTCGCACCGCGGCAAGCGAAAACAGGCCTGATCCGCATCCAATGTCGAGAAACGTTCGACCCTCAATCGCTTCGCGTCCCACTAGCCGGAGCAGCGATTTCTCCGCTTCCTCAATCCTTGCCTCATTGATCTTTTCGGCGTATTGCGACCAATTCTCGCCAAACGAAAAATGGGTCTCGAGTTGAAGTTCGTCCATTTGTTTTCCTTCCTGGGAGCCCATTAGATTCCTTTCGCAAGACGATTGTGAGTCACGTCAAGTCGTTGCCTAAGCGGCCCGTGCAGAACCTGTCTGGAAGTCAAGCGCCTGAACCAAGCACTGTTGAGCAAGTGAATGAGGCGGGGCGACTCGCGAACATCTCTGGCTGCGAGTGCGCAGAAACGCAAAAATCGGCGAGGTGTGGCGAATAGGCGCCATAGCAGTGAATCAGAATTCGACGGACCTGAGCTAAACGGCGGAGCGCTAACGAATTGCCGCAAAATCCAGCGAGCCACTTTCTCAGTTCCCATTGGTGCGATATTCACTTTTGCCAGTATTCTCCAACTGATACTACGTCGGTACTACGTTTGCATCGCGGCCATCGCTATGACAGCAGTAATGCCAAGTCTTCAGAGCGTAGGTCTCGAATCATGCTGTTCTCGTCGCCGATAATTGCGGCGGCAAGGTCGCGCTTGGTTTTCTGCAACTCCAGGACTTTCTCCTCAACGGTGTCGCGGGCAATCAGTCGATAGGCGAAGATGGGCCGCGTCTGTCCAATGCGATGCGCGCGGTCTACAGCTTGCGCTTCAACCGCAGGGTTCCACCAAGGATCGAGAATGAATACATACTCGGCGGCGGTGAGATTCAAGCCCAGACCGCCTGCCTTCATGCTAATAAGGAAGAGTCGATAGTCTTTGTCATTCTGGAAGCGCTCCACTCGGGTCTGCCGGTCACGGGTGGCGCCGTCCAGGTATTCGTAAAGTATACCGTCCTGATTCAGGCGGGCGCGGAGAATATTCAGCAAGCTGGTGAACTGCGAGAACACCAGGGCCTTGTGTCCTTCGGCGAGGACTTCACGCAGTTGCTCGAGCAGCACGTCCAGCTTGGCGCTGGAATCACCGGAGCGTTTCGAATCGAGCAATCCGGGATGGCAAGCAGCTTGCCGCAGGCGCAACAATGCCTCCAGGATCTGAATCTTGGATTTCGCCAGGCCGGCGGTTTCGATCCGCCTGAGCAACGAATCGCGGTAGTGCAGGCGCAATTCGTCATACAGCTTCCGTTGCTCAGGTTCGAGCTCGCAGTACACTGTTTGCTCGGTCTTGGACGGCAGTTCACGCGCCACCTGCTCCTTGGTTCGGCGCAAGATAAACGGCCGCAACGCCTGACCCAGCAGGCGGCGCGTTTCTTCGTCCGGATTGCGCATCGACCCACCAGCGACCTTGAAGGCACTGGCAGCGCCAAGCAGTCCAGGGTTGAGAAACTCGAATAAAGTCCACAGCTCACCGAGGTGGTTTTCCACCGGAGTGCCGCTCACGGCCAGGCGGTGTCGTCCGCGCAGAAGCCGTGCGGCTTTCGACGATTCAGTTTCCGCATTCTTGACCACCTGCGCCTCGTCGAGCACGACGTAATCAAACTCGGCGTCCTTGAAGCGCCAGGCGTCCCGGCGCAGCGTGCCATAGGTGGTGAGCACCAGGTCGTAAGCGGCGAAGTCATTGCCGTTGCGCTCCAAGCCGGTATGATCGAGCACGCGCAGCTGCGGGGTGAAGCGTGCCGCTTCCTCCTTCCAGTTGAATACGAGCGACTTCGGAACGACCACCAGGGACGGCCCGATGGGCTCGCCCGCGGCACGCAGCTCGCGGCGGGATTCGAGCAGCGCCAATACCTGCGCAGTCTTGCCCACACCCATGTCGTCCGCCAGGCAGCCACCGAAGGAGAAACGCTGCAGGAAGTTCATCCAACCCAAGCCTTCGGTTTGATAATCACGCAGGCGACCCACAAATCCCGGGGGCTGTGCCGCCGGTTCGACGCTGTGAAACCGTCGTAGCTCCTCGCGCACGCGTGCGAAGGTCTCATCGCAGCGTGCTTCTGGTTGCGCCGCCACCAGGGCATCAAGCAGTCCCGCTTGGCTCTGACGGAAGCGCACATGACCTTGCTCTGGTTCGCCCATTCCAGCCAGGGGGCCAATACGGCGCAGCCACTGTTCCGGCAGCACGCCATAGCTTCCATCATCGAGCCGCACCATCTTGTCCCCGTGGCGCAGGGCTTCGAGCAACTCGGGCAGGCGCGCTGTGATGTTCCCGTACTCCACCTCACCGTGCAGCTCGAACCAATCCACGCCACTCGAAACTTCGATGCGGAATGCACCTGGCCGCCGGAATATCTTTCCTTCGGCTTCGATGTTCCAGCCTGCCTCCACAAGTGAGCGCACGATGCGAGGCAGCTTGCTCGGCGCCAACTCCCACCTCGGCGTGGAATCCGGGTAGGTGGGAACGCGCTGCTTCAGGCCAAGCTGATCGAGAAACGCGCTGGCGGCCTTCTCCGCATTGGAATCCCGGCGTATAAAACGCCGTCCTCCAGCATCGAAAAAGCCTCGCGCCGGATCGAACGCCGCAAACATGCGGCCCTCGTAAGCAAAACACAGTTTCGCATCCAGGCGTTCCTGCCGGTACGGGACGCCGGCTTTGGAAATTGTCAAATGAGGACGGGGTGGCAGCGCCACCTCTTCGTATCGCAACTGCTCTGGCACCCGCAGCGGCGGCAAGTTCGGACAGCAGAGCAAAGTCGCGAGGAATTCATCGCGTTCCTTATCGGGAACCGAGATCGAGCCTTGTTTACGAAGAGCGATGATCCATTCGATCGGGGTATTGCTGGCCAGAGGTGCCAGGCAGTCTCTCGTGATTACCAGCCCTGCCGTGGCCAGGGCCGGAAATGTTGCTTCCATGCGCTCTCCTCCGCGCTGGAAAAAGCCGACGAGGGTACATGCCGTTTCGCCAGGCCGGTGCAGCTCAAGGGCGAAATTCCAGGGACCGCCTTCGTCCCACGCAAGCGGAAGCAGGTTGTCGGGTTCGTTTACTAGCCGGAGAAAGCAACGTCCCGTGCGCGCCACCAAGGGCATGAGCATGCTGGCCAAAGCGGGCGAGAGCACAGGGGACTCGGGAATCGGCAGATACGCTCCCGCGTAGCCGTAGCCGTAGCTGTACGATTGACCTCCCGGCAGAGAGGACAGAATATCGCGATCCTCTGACAACGGGAGCTGGGCCATCTGGCCGTGGCTCATGGAAAGAACTTTGGGTCGCGAGAAACTGCCATTGGGGCTCCGGTTGCGCGATTGCAGTGAGAGAACCAAATTACCGCTGTGCACGTTTTTCGCGACATCCAAGACATACAGGATCTCTAGCTTGGACGGCCAAGTCGCGCAATCTCGGGGCGGAAAGACCTCACCGAGTTGTTTCCGCCAGTCCGGTGGTTTCGGCTTTGCCGTATTCCGGACGACCGTAGGAAAACGCGAAGAAAGCACCGGCGGCGTCCCGTCTTCCTCATAGAGTTCATCGCCATCGTGGTAGTCACGGCCATCAAGACCATCCTCGCCAAGAGCATCCAAGTCCAGAATCACCTTGTCTGCCGAGGCAGCTGCGGTCAAATATTGATGCTGGTCAGCGGCAAGGGTGGTGGCCCACACGTGCTTGCAGGGAACGCCTTGCTCCACAAAATGGGGGCAGTCGCACCAAACCGCAAGCTTGTTGTTTCTCCAGGTAAATTGCACCTCGTAAAAGCCGGAACCGCGCACGCAGGCAGTAAGCTCGGTTTGCGAGCCTTCGTGGATCATGACGCGGCCCTTGCAGTAGTAGTCGCCGCCGCGCTTCCGAACATTATTGCTGAAATTCGCTGCCAGCTTGGTGGAAAGACTCATGCCCCTGCTCTTCAAAACTCTCGGGATATTCTATGCAGGTATTTCATGATTTTCCATGGGAAGAAAGCTCCTCAAGATAGGCACCGAAGGCGTCTGGCTCCCAGCAGCTTCAAAACAAGCTCTGCGTCTGCATAGGACTTTCCTTCGGAGGTAGAAAAACCTTCGCCTGTCTTGCACACTTGCCGGAGATGTAATACAATTACTTCATGAAGAGTCTCACCGTACGATTGCCCGAGCCACTGATGGCGGACATTGAGGCGGAATCGCGCGGACGGAAGATTTCGAGGTCGGATGTAGTTCGCGAACGGCTCGAGCGTGCACCCCGCCAGCGGCGCACTGCCTCCCTCACTGCCATCGCCGACCTTATCGGATCGGTGGATGGCCTACCGACCGACCTAACCGCGCGGAAGAAGGAATATTTGCAAGCCACTGGTTATGGCCAGAAACGTCCTCGTTGACGCCGGATTTGTTATGGCGTTACTTAGCAGTCGCGACGCTCACCACCAATGGGCCGTGACACAAGCCTCCGAACTGCCCCCGCCTTGGTCCACGTGCGAAGCCGTTCTGTCCGAGGCTTTCCACCTTCTCGGAGAGCTTGGTACCCCCAAGCTCGGAGCACTACTTCGCCGCGGCGCTCTGCTGGTGGCGTTCACACTTACCGAGAACGTGGAGCCGGTCGTGAAGCTGATCGAGAAGTATTCCAACGTTCCCATGGGCTTCGCCGATGCTTGCCTCGTTCGCATGACCGAAACGCTTGCCGATCCCATCATCCTCACGACCGACCAAGATTTCCGACTTTACCGTCGCCACAGCCGCCAAGTGGTTCCCTGTGTGACTCCCGAGTGATCTTGCCGCCGTTCATTCCTGCCGAAACTGAACCCATCCTTTCTGCCTTCTGAAGCAAATCCAATCTAAGTTCTGGGACCGAGACCCTTGCGCAACCCGACTTCATTTGCCTCCAAGCCATAGGCTCGGTCGGGAGTCTATGGCGCAGTCTTGCTTCCCGTCGATTCACTCGACCGGTCAGCGCTCGAATCGGAACGTATAGCCCGTCCACCACCCCCTCAATCAATCAGAAGTCGTGGCGCCGAAAACCCCGGGATCTAGCCCGGACCGAAATAAATTCGTAAGGTCCAGGCCGCTGAGAGGACTAGGTTATTTGATATAGCGATGGAGGATTTCTACTAAACTCTCAGCGGCCTTCGATTCACGCGAATCGACTTTCGCATCTTTGCTCAGCACGTGAAATTTGATTTCGCCTTCCACGATTTCGACCAATAAGCCATTCACGGCACCGCGGCAGGCGGCGATTTGCTGCAATACATCCGCGCACTCCTTCTCCTCTTCGATCGCCTCACGAATACTTTGCAACTGTCCCTGAATGCGATTCACACGAACGAGAAGTTTTTTCTTCTCCTCGACGGTATGAGCCATGCGCTTTCCTCCCTTGACATACTATACCCAGTATAGTATCACAGTGCGGCAGTCACGAGCCGTTTACATTTCTGAGTTCTAATTCGCCCCGCAGAACCTATTCGTAAGCGAACGGCTCAGAGCGTACCAGATTGCTCGACCAGACCTGCAAAAGCTCGGGTTCAAGGAGGAGCAATGCGGTGCGTGTGGAAACGACTGTTCCTCGTAACTTTTGTGATTGGAGCTTTGGGGAAGAGCACTTTCGCGCAGAAAACGCTGACCTGGCAGGAGGTTCGCGACAAGTTTCAAGCAGCAAATCCCTCGCTTCGGGCAGGGCAGATCGGCATCGACGAGTCTCGGGCGGAGCAGACTACCGCATATCTGCGCCCCAACCCGAGCCTCGCACTGCTCGCGGACCAGATCGATCCCTTTCCGGGCGGACCCTCGCATGGTGCCTTTGCGTTCTTACTGCCGTCCGCCACGCTGACCTACTTACACGAGCGGCAGCACAAGCGAGAGCTTCGTTTGGATAGCGCGAGAGAAGCGACTGGGATCACCATCTCGAACCAGGCAGACCTGGAGCGGACGCTATTGTTTACTTTGCGAAGCGCTTTCGTGCAAACGCTTCAAGAAAAGGCCGTGCGCGACCTGGCCAAGGAGAATCTTTCCTACTACGACCATGTGCTGGACGTGAATCGCGAACGCTACAAGGCTGGGGGTATTGCTCAAGTGGATCTGGATCGCCTGGAGTTGCAACGCGTCCAGTACGAATCGGATTTGCAGACCGCGGAAGTGGGTTTGCGAACGGCGAAAATTCAAATGCTTGCGCTGTTGAACGACCGCACCCCGATTGAGCAATTCGATGTGACCGGCCGGTTCGATTTTTCTCCACAAATCGCACCGCTGGAGGAAGTGCGGCAGGCGGCGCTGGACAATCGCCCTGATTTACGAGCGGCGCTGCAATCGGTGGACAAAGCCAAGACCGATCACCGGTTGGCGGTAGCGATGGGATCGACGGACCCGACGTTTGGCGTTGATGTCGGCCGCAATGCGCCGATCGATCAGTATTTCGGGGTCAGCGTCAGCATCCCGTTGCGTATCTTCGACCGCAATCAAGGCGAAAAGTTGCGCACGCAATTGGACATCGACCGTAACGAGAAGCTGATGGAAGTGACCAGGGCGCAGGTATTCAACGACGTAGATTCGGCATACGCCACGTTGGAGAGCACCGTGGCGCTGCTGCAACCGTACAAGGATCATTATCTACAACTGGCGTCGCGCGTGCGGGACACGATTTCGTTTTCGTACGAGCATGGGGCGGCGTCGCTGCTGGATTTTCTGGGAGCGCAGGCAGACTATCGCGGCGTGCAGGTCAACTACTTAAACCTAATTGGCGCGTATCTGGATGCGGCCAGTCAATTGAATCTTGCTGTGGGACGAGAGGTCATTCCATGAACTGGCGAAATCTGGCAGTGCCTGCTCTCATTCTCGGAGTGTTTGCGGCAAGTTGCGGTGAGTCTAAACCCAACTATCAAGCGGAAGCGCCGCCGCCACTGACAGTTCAAAAAGTCGAGGACCGCAATCTGTTCAAAGTGGATCGTCCCGACCAGTTTGCGCTAACAGAAGCCGTAGCTCATGTCGCGACCTCTCAGTTGAGAGCAACGGGTACGGTCAACCCGGATATTTCGCGGACCATTCCTGTGATTTCCATCGCCACCGGGCGCGTCGTGGAAATCGGAGCTCGTTTGGGCGACACGGTCAGGAAGGGTCAAGTCTTGCTGCGGGTGCAAAGTGCGGACATAGCGGGCGCTTATTCCGACTATCAGAAGGCTTTAGCCGATGAACAGCTGACTCGCACCCAGCTCGCGCGCGCCCAGCTTCTTTATGACAAGGGGGCCATTTCCCTGAACGATCTGCAGGTGGCGCAGGATACCGATGCCAAGGCGAAAGTTGACGTGAAGACTACCGCGGAAAAGCTGCGGGTGCTGGGCAGTCCGAATTTGGATCAGCCCAGCGGCATCGTTGACATTGTCGCCCCGGTTTCAGGTGTCATTACCGATCAGCAAGTAGCAAATGCTGCGGGTGTCGCGGGCCTGGGTTCTCCGAATCCGTTTACGATCTCAGACCTGACTTTCGTCTGGATTGTCTGCGACGTCTATGAAAACGATCTTTCGAATGTGCATATCGGAGAAAAGGCCGACATTGTTCTCAAAGCTTATCCGAACAAAACATTCACCGGAACCATCAGCAACCTGGGTCCCGTCTTGGATCCCAACATTCGCACGGCCAAAGTGCGCATCGAGGTGCGCAATCCGGGGTTGATGCGTCCCGGCATGTTCGTAACCGCTACCTTCCACGGTCAGAAGAACGAGAAGCGCACGGCGCTTCCCGCGATCGCCATCTTGCATCTTCACGACCGCGACTGGGTCTACATCCCGGTAAAGGATAAGCAGTTTCGGCGCGTGGCCGTGACCGCTGGGGACATGCTCCCCGATGGTATGCAGGAAGTCACCGTGGGAATCACGCCGGGCCAGCGCGTGGTGCGGAACGCGCTGGAATTTCAGAACACGGTGGAACAGTAATGATTCGCAAGCTCGTCGATTTCTCTCTCAACAACCGTTTCGTTGTCTTGAGCCTCGCCCTGCTTCTTTTTATCTGGGGTGCTATCGCCTTCAAGGCTCTTCCCGTCGAAGCGTATCCCGACGTAGCGAACACCTGGGTTCAGGTCATCACCCAATGGCCAGGTCGCGCCGCCGAAGAAGTGGAACAACAGGTGACTGTCCCCATCGAAATCCAGATGAACGGCATGCCTCATCTTCAGCATGTGCGTTCCGCTTCCTTGTCTGGATTGTCGGTGGTCAATCTCATCTTCGATGATGATTCCGACAACGACTGGGATCGTCAGAAGGTACTCGAGCATCTCTCATTTGTGACGCTACCGCCCAATGTCAGCGCCAGTATCGGTCCTGACTTCAGCCCGATTGGCTCAATCTACTGGTACACCATACAAAGCAACAATCCGGCGTACGACGTGATGGAGCTGAAATCGATTCAGGATTGGATCATCAGTAAGTACGTCAAATCCGTGCCGGACGTCGTGGACGATTCCTCGTTTGGCGGCATCACCCGCGAATACCAGATTCGCATTGATCCCGACAAGTTGGTTTCCTACGGTTTGAGTTTGGCGCAGTTGGAACAGCAGCTCACCAACGCCAACGCAAATGCGGGCGGGAGTTTCATCGAGCAAGGATCCCAACAGGTGAATGTGCGTGCAGTTGGATTGGTACGCAATGTCGCGGATATCGAGCGGACCGTTCTCAAGACGCAAAACGGGACCGCCCTTCGGATCAAGGACATCGCCGTGGTTACGCAAGGTCCCAAAATCCGCCTCGGTCAAATTGGCAAAGCCATCCACCGGAGGGATGGTGTGGTTGTAGATGATGACGACGTGGTCGAGGGAGTTGTGTTTCTCCGCAAAGGCGCAGATACCGCCACAACATTGGAAGGCATTCACGCTATGGTTCAGCGGTTAAATCAATATATCCTTCCGCCTGGCGTCAAGATCGTTCCTTATCTGGACCGTGATGATCTGGTCCACTACACGACTCACACCGTCCTGCACAACCTCGCCGAGGGGATGATACTCGTCGTCATCATTTTGTTCATTTTTCTCGGCAACGTGCGTGGCGCTATTATTGTCGCACTTACGATTCCCTTTGCACTGTTATTTGCATCGATTTGCCTGGACCTGCGCCACATTTCCGCCAACCTGCTCTCCCTTGGGGCCCTGGATTTCGGCATGGTTGTGGACGGCTCGGTCGTCATGATCGAGAACATCGTCCGCCACCTCCACCGCAGGGAGGAAGGGACCCAGACACTTGTCGATAAGATTCGCACCGCGGCACACGAAGTGCAGCGACCCGTGTTTTATGCCATCGCCATCATCATCACCGCCTATCTTCCGATCTTCACGCTGCAGCGCGTCGAAGGGAAACTGTTTCGCCCCATGGCGTGGACCGTAGCGTTTGCGTTGCTCGGCGCGTTGCTGTTTTCCATGCTCTTTGCCCCTGCGCTGGCTAGCTTTCTGTTTCGCGGTGACGTAACGCAGTGGGAAAACCCCCTCATGAAATTCGTGACGGTTCGCTATCGAAAGGATGTTGCCTGGGCGATTCGCAATCGCTGGTTGACGGTTGGTGTTGCCGGGATCGCTTTCCTTTTTGCGATCTACCTGGCTTTTGGTGGGGTGATTGGGTCGGAGTTCCTGCCTCATCTCGACGAGGGCGCCATTTGGGTTCGCGGAACCTTGGCTCCCAGCACCGGACCCACCGAGAGCGCTCGCGTCGCGGAACGAGCGCGCGAAGTCCTCGCCTCTTTTCCCGAAGTCCCCCAAGTTGTCGATCAGATCGGCCGCCCTGATGATGGAACCGACACCACGGGCTTCTTCAACACAGAGTACTTCGTCGACCTTCTGCCCAAGGATAAATGGCGGCCCATCTTTCACCAGGACAAAGAACGTCTCATTGCCGCCATGAACCGTGAACTCGAAAAGATTCCCGGCGTGATCTGGAATTTCTCCCAACCGATTTCCGACAACCTCGAAGAGGCGGTGAGCGGCGTCAAAGGCGCGCTCGCCGTAAAAATCTACGGTGACGATCTGAAAACCCTAGAGGCCAAGGGCGATGAGATCGTCAATGTCATGCGGAATATTCGCGGCGTTGAGGATCTCGGACTGTTTCGCGTTCTTGGCCAGCCGAATCTCGACTTCTCCGTCGACCGTGATGAGGCCGCTCGTTTTGGCATCAATGTCTCCGACGTCCAAGACGCCATTCAGACCGCCGTCGGTGGCAATGCGCTTACACAAGTCCTTGTCGGCGAACAACGTTACGACCTCGTCCTGCGCTACTTGCCCGAGTATCGCGACACGAAAGAAGCCATTGAGAAGATTCGCTTGCTGGCCCCGACCGGCGAGCGTGTCTCCCTGGCCCAACTCACAAAGGTCAGCGTTTCGGATGGCGGTTCGGAAATCTACCGTGAAGCAAACTCGCGATATATCGCCGTCAAGTACAGCGTGCGAGACAGGGACCTCGGAAGCACAGTCGAAGAAGCAATCAAGAAGGTGAACGCTGCCGTCAAATTGCCGCCCGGCTACACCATTGATTGGGCCGGCGAATACGAGAGCCAACAGCGCTCGCAGCGGCGGTTGCTGCTGGTTCTGCCGGTCACCATCCTGTTGATTTTCATCATTCTGTACGCAATGTTCCGCTCGATGAAATGGGCGCTGCTCATTCTCACCAACGTGGCCATGGCCAGAATCGGCGGGTTGCTCGCTCTGCTGCTGACCCACACCAACTTCAGCGTTTCGTCCGGCGTCGGTTTCCTCGCTCTCTTCGGCGTTTCGGTACAGACCGGCGTCATCATGGTGGAATACATCAACCAACTTCGCGCCCGTGGCTACTCGAGCGAAGATGCAGCTGTAGAAGGTGCTGTCTTGCGCCTCAGGCCCATCATGATGACGATGCTGGTCGCAACTCTAGGACTGCTTCCGGCTGCCTTGTCCCACGGGATCGGTTCTGACTCGCAACGGCCTTTCGCGATTGTGATAGTCGGTGGATTGATCTCTGACCTGGTCATGAGCATTTTTCTTCTACCCACGCTCTATGTATGGTTTGCGCGAACAGGCGATCAACTTCCAGTGCCTGAAGGCGAACAAGCATGATCGCAAAGCGACCACCTTTGACTTCAACTACCTTTCACTCATCCGGGAACGGAATCGAATGTCTGGCAACTAAGATCGGACCCAATCACGCGGAGGAAGTATCGACATGAACAAAGCAGAGGTTTGCGCGCTCATCAAGGAAATCGCCATCATCCCGGCGATTCGGGTATCTTCCGCGGAAGAAGCACACTTCGCCGCCGAGGCGATTGCCAGCGGCGGAATTCCAATTGTGGAGATAACCCTTACGGTGAGCGGGGCGGTCGAGTTGATCTCTCATCTTGTTCGTTTCCACCCAAACATGATCGTGGGCGCCGGTACTGTTCTGAATACCGACCTCGCGACCAAATGTCTGGATGCGGGCGTAAGTTTTCTTACCAGTCCCGGACGCAGTATGAAAGTAATCGAGTTCGCTGCCAAGAGACAGATGGCAGTTCTCCCGGGAGCGTTGACGCCCACAGAGGTCATCGAGGCGTGGGAGGCGGGAGCGGATTTCGTAAAGGTATTTCCCTGCGCCGATCTTGGTGGCGAACGATACATCAGGGCGCTGAAACTCGCGCTGCCGCAGATTCCTCTGATAGCAGCCGGGGGCGTCAACCAACAGACCGCAGCGAATTACATCTTGGCGGGAGCAACGGCCATCGGCGTGGGGACAGAACTGATCCCAACCGAGGCCATTGAACGCCGCCAGGCAAAACGTATTCAGGAATTGGCGCGTCGGTTTTTGGGCTTCGTGAAAGAAGCACGCGAGCGAACAGAGCCGAAGAAGAGACTCGTTCCTGTCGGGAAACGTGTGGGGATCGAAGAGTGCGAGAAACAATGAGTTTCACACCGTCTGTTCCGGGGACGTTATAGTGTTCGCCTTCCCAACGGATGGCTCCAGGATGCTCGAAACGGGTGTGCCCTTCTCCGTCATGGCCACAAATCATGGGATGAAGTCCATCTACAACGGTGCGAAGGGCGAGGCGTTACGGACACATCGGACAGACTGCACAACGACAGGCCGTCAACGGACTAAAAGGCGCCGATTTTGCGGGTGTTGGGGCACAGAATTGGGGAATTGGGCACACTTCCGTCCATCCAGAAGCCACGAAATGCGACTACTCGCCAATTGATTGAAAGATTTGGCTCCCCGAGCTAGATTCGAACTAGCAACCCTTCGGTTAACAGCCTTGAAGTTCAAGATCACAAGTCGCTGTCCAGCCGTCGCTTAGGGTTCTTTCGGCCTCAATCTTCCTTCAATTGTTCTAGAGTTGTTCCGAACTAGACTCATGAACCCACGGAAAGAAAGATGATCGCCTTCGACAGGAGGAATTCCCTTGCCCACGCGAGCTAGAATCCGGTTGACTCTTGCCGGGTCGGCACGTCGTGCGCGCTCCTCAAAGTACTCTTCGGTGCGCATAGCAGAAACCTTTTCCGCGAGTGCGAGAGTGATCAGTTGGTTCAGAGCCACGCCTTCCGATTCGGCGGCCTTGCGCGCTTCGGCCAACAGCGTGGGCGGTACACGCAAAGCAAAATTGCTTCATCTCATGAATTCGCTCCTTCTCTTGACATTACTCGGCTTCCCCCACTAGTCCTCGAACGATTTCTCCAGGCCGAACCACCGAACATCGAAAACGCGCCCACGGGTCTAAAATCCCGCCGGTTGAAAGTGACGATGGCATCGGCGCGACCATTGGTGGCCCTTGCCAACGGGCGACCACGAGGTTTCATGCTTGCGATTCGTGCAAATTCGTCGATTCCGGCCGTGGTCACTCAAGGGGATAGATTTCCGCTAGTCGCCCTCTGAGTACTCGTCTTCTGTTCGACGATCTTCCTTAACCTGTACGACGTGCTTCTTCCTCCCGCCTCTTCTTGTTCAATGATCCCAAAGGCGATCAGCTCTTCGATGTCTCGAAGGGCAGTGCGGGAGGAGGCTTTGGTCATTTTCATCCACTTGTCTCTCGTCAGCTTTCCTTCGAATCTACTGAATAGTCTGTTTAGGACCTTTGTCTGTCGATCATTTAGAGAGACCTTCCTTTGGTTTAAGCTCTTCCAGAACAGCTCCTTCTCCAGAGCACTGCTTGTGATTTGATTCGATTGTTCAATGGCCCTATCCAGGCAACCGAGAAACCACGTTAGCCATTTCGTGATGTCCAGCGATCCAGCCTGCGTCTTCTCAAGAACTTCGTAATACTCTTTTCGCTCTTCAAGGATTTGCGACGACATGCTGTAGAAACGCTGAGCACTCCCATCAGATCTCGCCAAACACATTTCAGCGATTGCTCTTCCGATTCTGCCGTTGCCATCTTCAAAGGGATGGATCGTAACGAACCACAAATGCGCGATTGCGGCCTTTAAGAGCGGATCTTCTTGTTCGTTGCCGTCGAACCACGCGAGAAACTTTCCCATCTCGCCCTCGACGCGATCAGCGGCAGGTGCTTCGTAATGAACCTCGTGGCGACCGACCGGCCCAGACACAACTTGCATTGGCCCCTGGGCGTCATCGCGCCATGCGCCAACTCGGAATTTATCGCGCGTCGTGCGAACGTCCTGAAAGAGATGCGCGTGCCAGTCAAACAACCGTTCCTTTGTTAGCGGCTTGCTGAATTGTTGCGTCGCGTCCAGAATCATTTCAACCACGCCATCGATGTACTGATCCTTGTGCGCCGTGAGTCCACCGACCTCCAGCCGCAGCCGACGAGCGAGGGAAGAACGGACGTTTTCAGGATCAAGCACGACGCCTTCGATTGCGCTCGATTTGATCGTTTCTTCGGTAAGAACTCTTAAGGTCGCGGTCCATCGGGAAACAAGGCCATAGCTGCGCATCTTCCCGACCAGCAATCCCTGACGGAGCCGGACTTCAGAGAGCAACGGGGCAAGCGCCTTTGAATCCCACTTAAAACTGGGCCAATCGGGAAAGTCGTAGCTGTATCTTCTCGCCATCTTGTTAGCCCTAATCTCGCCATAATCCTACCATATTCTCGCCACAATCGCGCCACTAAGCTCGCCATTGACGTTGACACCATCAAGCTCAGAGGTGTGCTTATTACCGCTTATAATTTCCAGCCTGCAGCAGCGTGATGTTTAGGTTCTCGTAGAGTGTGGATCAATGACCTGGCTTCCGCCGCTTGCTTCGGTCTGGAGGTTACGGGCGTCTACAATGCCCCCAGAGTTTGGTGGCAGTAGCGCGGCAATGGCAGCAATAGCATTCGCGATCTTCGCAGAGTTGTCCGCACCCGGCATCTTGTCGGCGAAAATCGTCACGGTATCGAGACTGTTTAGGCTCGCGAGGCTAGTAATTCCACTTACGTCGGTGTTTGAAATCGTCGCAACCGAAAGGTTCGCCCCCGCCGAAGTTTGCTTTACGAATTGCTTTGCTCCTCCGGTTGTCGATAAATCAGAACCGGTCCCACCTTGATTGAGAGGAAGTATAGACATAGCTGTGCCTCAGTATAGTCAAATGAAAGTGACGTTAGATTTCTGCAATCCGTTCGCGCGGTACGTGGCTTTGTATGTCCCTCATGATATATGTCAATAGAACAATACATAGATTAAGTAACTTAACATGGACTATCAATGGGAGGAGCGACCTCTATTGAAAGGGCGCGCCCCCGGGACGGTTCGATCTTGAAAAGCTGTCCGGGAGGGTCCCCTCTTGGTTCACCGTTTGGGATTCAATTTGATGGCGTTAAAAGGAACATCATCTGAGGCCAGCCTGTAGACTGGTTTATTATCTCGACCTTATCTGCTCCCGCCGCTGTATTGAACTTCATTTGGACAGTGTGAGAAGCTCCGTCTCCATTAATTGCACCCACTAAGGAGAATCCGACGGGGAAACCAACTGTGTTCTGGAGTATCGTACTGGAAATGACGGTGCTCGTACTCGTGTCGGTCAGGTTGACAACGAATGAAACCGCATTCGAATCTATCTGAACGGTACCTTGTGCCCAAACCAAGAGTTTCCAGCCCCTTGGAATCGTCACGGTGTAAGAGAGGTTCGTGCCATCAACGGTAGCGGGGGACGTATTCGTGGTCTGGTAGTTCGTGTCGTTCGCCGTCCCGTTCTTCACCACTGTTGTTGGCGCGTTCGCCGGATAAATCATGGTTGCCGCGTTTACGTCGATGTTGTTCAGCAGAGATACGGGCACCGCTGGGGTAGACGACAGCAATAACCAGTTGTCGGGGCTAAAGTGATTCGATTGGGTGCTTAATGGTGAGTTGTAAACAGAGTTTTCCAGGACCATGCCATAGAGCGCAGTCGTGCTGACTTGGATGATTGCGCCCCCGCCGCTATTTCTCGCGGTGCTGGTATTGAAGGATGAATCTCCGACCGTCAAGCCGCTATTGAAGCTGTTTGTTCCGCCAGATGGAATGATGTTTGTAACGCCTGCGCCGTTCGTCACCTTGAAAGAAATCCAGTTGGATTCAAGGTGCGCCTTGCGGAAAGTAACGTCCGTGCTGCCGTCGAACTGTACGGCAAGTTGACGGCCCTGTACGGTCATCCCATGAAAACTAACAGTCGTTGGGTTGCCGACCGCACCAACAGAACCAGCGTTTCCGATATATATAAGCGGAACGCTGCCGTTGGTTTGATCTATGAGAGTGTTAGTTGCGTAGCTATTGATTTGCGAGTTATGCCAGAAGTGTTGAAAGTTTGACCCTTCGATAACAAGACTAGGGCTCGCGCCCACCGCGGTAGCCGTGCCCGCGTGAGTATCTGAAACGCCCGAGGCATTCTTCAGCGTGAGCGTAGTTGCGGTCGAACCCGTGCAAATAAAGGTTCCGTTGTTCTCCGTGAGGTCGAATCCTGTGACGATGAACTTGAATCCTGCATAGGCATTCGACCTCCCGCCAGTGATGGTTCCCGTATAAACTGTGTTTCCGCCTGAAGCATTCGCAGCCGCAGTCAAGGTCAATCCGCTTAGCGCAGTTGTGCCGGGACCAATGATGCCAGTAGAAGTGCAATCGTAGAATGATAAGAATTGATGGGCGCCAGCGTTTCCTGCTACTTGAGCCCCCAAAAACTTCCACGCCGCACCACCGAATCCTCCAACAGAAACGCGGTTCCAAACACCGTCAACTAAACTGGCGTTCGGATAGTTGGCCGCCGGGACATGCGACGCATCAAACGAAAAAGCGTCGAGGGTATTTGACACTGTAGGTGTTCCAGTGTTTCCACCGGGTCCGACAATAGAGAGGTCTTGAAAGTAGACCGCAAACGCCGCGATTTCATTCGATGCCGGACCAACGAACAGAGCGCCCGTCGCAGAACTTGCAGCATTTATGAAGGTCCGCTGCTGATCGGAGCCGATCATTCTTAGACCCGAGCGAACTTTAATCTGAGTGAAAGTATAGCCAGTCCACGGACCAAGCAGAATTGTAACGGATTTTGACCCAGGGTCTATTGAGCCTTGCGCCACGCTCGCCACACCTTGCGCCCGACCGTCAATAATTCCGCCATTGGCGGGCAAAGCCGCGATGGCCCCGGAAATCAAACCGCGATAAGCATCACTCGAACCGCTAAGAACGATGGTTGCAGTTCCCGGCAAAGTTAAAGTATTCGTTAAAGTATCTGCACCGGAGAACGTGGTATTACCCGAACCAGTTCGAGCGAACGGCCAATTTCCAATTGTAGGCGGGTCGGCAACAATCTCATTTCGAAACCCAGGAACGTCCGCGCCGCCCGAAACTGGACCGGCGAAGACCGCGTTCGCATTCGCAAGATCGAACACTGGCGGAGTAAACGGAGGTTGATTCATCGGTGTCAGCGTTGACAAATCCTCAGAGCCTGAGCCGACGAAGTTGTTGTAGAAAGCTGTCCAAGCGAGCGTGTTGCCTGCGTTGAAGCATGCATTCTTGTAATAGCAATTTGAAGGGGAAATTATGTCTAAGCCCCAAATGAGCAATGAAAAAGCCGCTCCGAGGGTAGACGTATAGGTCAACTGGTCGATTAAAGCGGAGCCCGAAACTTTGACAGGGCTGGCGGAAACATTCGGATTACCAAGATGAGTTTAACATATCCGGTTTCTGAACCGATTAGGTTCTGGAGGTTCCGGTAAGCGCAAATGCGGGTTTTACGATTGTGGTCGCGATAGATTAGTTTCACCCATCAATTGAGCGTTTCAATCGCTTCATCATGCAAACCGTTAATGATCGTCCGTAGTACGCCAATATCTCCGGGGCGCACTCGACGCTTGTCGTAATCATGCCATCTCGGACTCCGATGAGCGTCATGGCTTTCGGCACCAGAACGTTGCGCACAAAGTCAGGCGTGACCACCTCGCCTTGGGTTTGCCAATCTTCGCGGGCAGTTCGATCCACGCCTTTCAAAAACTCTTGGCTAGCTTTGTCCATTGCCACCTTCTGTTCGACGATCTTTTTTAACCTGTACGACGTGCTTCTTCCTCCCGCCTCTTCTTGTTCAATGATCCCAAAGGCGATCAGCTCTTCGATGTCTCGAAGGGCAGTGCGGGAGGAGGCTTTCGTCATTTTCATCCACTTGTCTCTCGTCAGCTTGGCGTGAACGACGGGCACAGCTGCGATTCCAACTGCTGCCATCACCATTGCCACCTGGCGAAAAGACCCCAAAACTTGCAGTTCATATTCTCTTTCCTCATAATTTCTCCTTAAACTTTGGTGCCCAGGTCCGAAATTCGAGTGGCTCGCTTCTTGCTCACCGCTCGATTTCTGATTGGCTCTGCCTCGCATGTCACAGAAAGTTCGCGCCAGCACGGTGGGGTGCGCTCTGATCTGCTGGCGCGTCCTGCGGGTCGATTGGGTGGCGGGTTGAGGATAAACAGATCTCTGTCGCGGCTGGACGCCTCCCTGGACTTGACTAGACATCTGACTAGCCATACGATGGCATCCTAGGAGGGTTCATGACCAAATGGCAACTACAGGAAGCGAAGGCGCGTTTCAGTGAACTGATCGATGACACGCTCGAGAAGGGCCCACAAGTCGTCACCCGTCGGGGAATCGATACCGCGGTTGTCGTTTCAATCGACGAATGGCATAAGTTAAAAGACGAAAACCGTTTGACCTGGAAGGATGTACTTTTGGGTGAAGGTCCGCGATTCGAAATCCCGCTCCCCAAACGTGGCACGGTCAAATCGCGCAAGCCTGCGGTGTTCGATTGATCCGCTACCTGATCGACACGAATGTGGTGTCCGAATTGCGCAAGCCCAAGCCCCACGGTGCGGCAGCCGCTTGGTTGCAAAGTCTTGAATTGGGCCAAGGCTTCTTCTCAGCGGTAACGTTCGGGGAAATTCAAAAGGGTGTGGAACTCACGCGTCGACAGGCTCCTGTAAAGGCGAACGAAATCGAGGCTTGGGCGGCGCAGTTGGAACGCACTTCACAAGTCTTGTCGATGGATGCAGCTTGTTTTCGAGAATATGCCCGCCTAATGCAGCGCCGTTCCGATACCCTAGGTGAGGACGCCATGATGGCCGCCACGGCGCGCGTTCATGGCCTCACCGTGGCCACTCGGAACGAACGTGATTTCGCGCACTTCGACGTGGCCGTCTTAAATCCCTTCAAACAGAGAGCGCTGTAGGGCTTGTGCCGAAGCACCCAGCTAGCTATGCATCCTAGTCCTGTAGGCAATTCGGCTTTCCGGAAGAAGGAAGCGCCTTAACAGGAACTCCCGATCGCCTAACCTTTTCACTTGGACGAGTACGCGAAATCTGGATTTGACGGCCCGATGTGAAAAAGGAAGCAGCGAAGGCGGTCTGTAACTAATTGAAGAAGGAGAATTTGGCTCCCCGGGCTAGATTCGAACTAGCAACCCTTCGGTTAACAGCCTTGAAATTCAAAACTACAAGTTGCTGTGTGGCCGTCGCTTAGGGGTAATTGAGGCTCCAATCTTCTCCCTCAAATGTTCCGAAGTTGTTCCAAACTAATTTAATGCCTTTCGTGGGAAGCGCCGTGGCCGATTTTGCGTTCGTGAGCTGCCTGCACTCTCTTTCCACGCCTAGAGATCAGGCGGATTCAGCTCTTTCCGGAGCCAAGTACAAGACCGAGCCCCGCAGCTTCGGCGAACGCCTGGAAGTCCCGGTCCCGCGTGAGGAGAGGAACATCTCCGTCGATACAGCTCTGGGCGATCAGCGCGTCACCGAGACGCGCCTTGCGGCGCCGCGCCAGCACCTTGGCTCGCAACCCTCCTGCCCTTTGCCAGTAGCCGGGTCCGATCTCGATGGAAGGTACCTCTGAAAGCGTTTCTGCAACCCGTATAGGGAGCTTCGGGTCGCTTAGGAGTTCGGTGAGGACAACGGGCACCATCACTACCTGCCGGTCTTCGAGCGCCCGGTCGAGTAGCTTTACATCTTCGCCTGCGGTGCCTTCTAGAAAAGCAACCCATGTGCTCGTATCCGCGGTAATCACCGGTCAGCCTTCAACTCTGCCAACGTCCGCGTGAAGCGAACCTTGCCTCGGAAGCGGCGTAGGCGAGCGTACGTCCGCGATGCCGCAACTAGTTGCAGCCCGGCTCGGACGGTCTGGGTGACGCCGGTCCCGCTGGCTCGCTGCGCCTTCTCGAGAAGATCGAGAGGTACTTCCACGGTGATCTTGCGCGCTGTCTCCATGAAAGCCCTTTATACCATATTCAAGGCCAGTATTAAATATGGTATTTCTGACTTGGATGGTGGAACAGCAAAGCGCTGATATCTCACATTCGAGAACCGATTCACAGTCGGTGGAACGTTCTGCACTCCCTTCGAGCGGCGTCTGAGAGCAACACCTTCCGATTCGGCGGCCTTGCGCGCTTCGGCCAACAGCGTAGGCGGTACACGCAAGCAAGATCCTGGAGATGGACTTTCTACCGTCAGCCTTCTGCTTAGGTGCGTGGGACGACCGCAGTTGGACTACACGGATCGCCCTAGAGAAACGGCTCTGCGAACTTGACGCTGGCGTCATCATCACCGAGACTCGCGGGTATCATGGCCGTCCCCGCTCGCTTCGCCTTGCAATTCAACCAGCCGTCAGCCCTCGCGAGTCGGCGAGAGTCTCGGCGAAACTTCACAGCGCATCGCGATAAATTCCTGAACATTTTACCAACTGTAACAATTCGCGAAGGCCATCCTGTGAAGATTTATTTCTCAGATGACCTCGCGGTTCCCAACTACGCTAACCACAAGATGCCAACAGATATTTGACAAGGCGCGCGCATCACAAGGGGAATTCCCGAATCCGTGCCAGCGAACGCAAAACTACCGTGAGGACCCCCTTCTCGCGTCAAACGGGCCTGGCGCGCCAAGCTGCACTGAAACCCCTCCAGTGATATGGCTCGGATCGGTTACATCAAAGATGGCCAGCCGGGCACCACCGATCTGTTCTATACAGACAAGCGTCTTGCCATCCCCTTTTTCGTGGAGGAACATCGCTTCGCCGTCTTGCCGTCCCAATTCAGGAAGATCCGTTGGGCGTACGAGAATAATTTTTTCGGATTGCTTGCCTGTGATCTATCTGGCTTGGGTTTGACGTGAACGACGGGCACAGCTGCGATTCCGACTGCTGCCATCACCATTGCCAGCTGGCGAAAAGACCCTCAAAACTTGCCGTTCATATTCTCTTTCCTCATAATTTTTCCTTAAGCTTTGGAGCCCAGGTCCGAAATTCGAGTGGCTCGCTTCTTGCTCACCGCTCGATTTCTGATTGGCTCTACCTACATAGACCACGGCCCCGCCTATTCCCATTGTTCGCCTGCTGAAATCCGCATGTCACAGAAAGTTCGCGCCAGCACGTTGGGGTGCGCTCTGATCTGCTGGCGCGTCCTGGGGGTCGATTGGGTGGCGGGTTGAGGGTTGAAGTTATCTCTGCCCGCGATGCATTGACTTGCCGAAGTTTGGCCCTCTAATATGGTCGCTCGCGGAGCTTCCTCTTCCGGTGCTCGGCCAAATCGTCTCGCACTACCGCATTGTTGAGGAGTTGGGTAGCGGCGGTATGGGTGTGGTCTACAAGGCCGAGGACACCGAACTTGGCCGCTTCGTCGCCGTGAAGTTTCTGCCTCCCGAGGTAGCAGATGATTCGGAGGCGCTAGAACGTTTCCGCCGGGAAGCGCGTGCCTCGTCCGCTCTGAACCATCCCAACATTTGTACGATCCATGAGATCGGCAAGTGCGACGGTCAGGCCTTCATCGTGATGGAATTTCTGGATGGACTGACGCTGAAGCACCGCATCGCGGGGCGGCCGCTCCGGACGGAAGTTCTTCTCCCGATCGCCATCGACATTGCCGATGCGCTGGATGCCGCTCACACAGCTCACATTGTGCATCGCGATATCAAGCCAGCTAACATCTTCCTTACCAAACGTGGACACGCCAAGATTCTGGACTTTGGACTGGCGAAGGTTGCGGCGTCGGTGAGTTCGTCTAGCCGGATCGCGTCGGCAAACACCGAGACATTGACGGCTGACGAACAGTCGCTGACCGGTCCGGGCGCGACGATCGGTACCGTGGCATATATGTCGCCTGAGCAAGTCCGGGCCAAGGAACTGGACGTGCGCTCGGACTTATTCTCATTTGGAGTAGTGCTCTACGAGATGGCGACCGGCACGCTGCCGTTCCGTGGCGAAAGCTCGGGCGTTGTTTTCAAAGCCATTCTCGATGGCGCTCCGACGTCCGCGGTGCGGTTGAATCCTGATGTGCCCGCAAAGCTGGAAGAGATTATCAACAAAGCGTTAGAAAAAGATCGCAATCTGCGATACCAGCACGCAGCCGACATGCGAACGGATTTACAACGGCTGAAGCGGGATTCCGAGAGCGATCACTATTCGAGAGCACGCACGAGTTCCGGGACCGTACCGGTGGCTCCTGGCGCTCGGTTCGGAAAGCTGTGGAGGATCGGAATTCCTGTCCTGCTGATCGCCTTGCTGGTGGGGGGCGCGTTTTATTTTCGCTCGCGTCGAGTCGAACCCCTAACGGATAAAGACAGCATTGTCCTCTCTGATTTTGAGAATAAAATCGCGGATAGCGCGTTCGACGACGCGCTGAAACAAGGGCTGGCGGTGCAGTTGGAGCAATCGCCCTTTCTGGATCTGATTTCGGAGAGCAAGGTCAATGAAACCTTGAAACTGATGGGGCATCCGGCGGGTGAGCGACTAACGCCGGAGATAACGCGCGAGGTCTGTCAACGTGCCGGCGGCAAGGCCATGCTGACCGAATCCATTGTGGGATTGGGTAGCCAATATGTGATTGGCCTGAAGGCGGTGAACTGCAATTCGGGAGATGTGTTGGCGGACGTGCAAGAGCAAGCGGCAAGCAAGGAGGGTGTGCTCAAGGCCTTGGGGAATGCGGCAGTGAACTTGCGCAGCAAGCTCGGCGAATCGCTAAGATCGGTGCGGAAATACGACACGCCCTTGGAAGAAGCGACCACACCTTCACTCGAGGCGCTGCAAGCATACAGCCTTGGGCACAAGGCCTTCGCCGACAACGATGATAATCCCACCGCCGCGTCCTTTTTTTCGCGGGCGATTCGTCTTGATCCGAATTTCGCGATCGCCTATGCCAACCTGGCGATGAACTATCGCAATCTCAACGAAAACAAGTTGGCAGCGGAGAACACGCAGAAAGCTTACGAGCTGCGGGGACGGGTGAGCGAACGAGAAAAGCTCAACATCGAAGCGTTCTATTATCAGCTAGTTACCGCCGACCTGGAAAAAGCATGCCGGGTCTATGAGCTGTGGGGCCAGACCTATCCGCGAGATTTTATTCCGCCAACCAACTTGAGCAACCTTGACTGGGATCTTGGACGCTACGACAAAGGCCTTGATGAGGCCCTCGAAGCCCTGCGTCTCGAGCCAACAAGCGGTAACAATTATGAGAACCTGGCGGAGGCCTATTTCCTTTTGAATCGTTTGGAGGAGGCCCGATCGACGATCGAGGCGGCGTGGACGAGAAAGCTCGATACTCCAAACCTGCATTTGATTCTGTATTCGCTGGCCTTCCTTAGAAACGATACGGCAACGATGGCGCAACAAGCGGCCTGGGCCACCAGTAGGGCGGGAATCGAAGACACGTTCCTCTCTACCGAGGCGGAAACGGCGGCCTACTCCGGAAAGTTTGACGAGGCTGGGGAGCTTTCGCGCCGCGCGGTGGAGTCCGCTCAACGCGCCGGGGAAAAGGAAGTGGCAGCGAGCTATGAAGCGTCACTGGCATTGCGCGAAGCCATCTTTGGCCATCCAGCCGAGGCTCGGCGGGCCAGCACAACGGCGCTCGGTCTGTCGAACGGCCGGGATGGCCAGTACAAGGCCGCGTTGGCATTGGCGATGATTGGTGATGCAACGCAGGCTCAGGCGTTGGCGGATGATTTGAAGAAGCGATATCCGGAGGATACGATCGTCCAATTCCAAATACTGCCGATTCTCAACGCACAGCTTGCTCTAAACCGCCACGACGCTGGCAAGGCCATCGAGGCTCTTCAGGCCGCTGCGCCTTACGAACTGGGACGCGCCGCAGGCATGTATGCCGTGTATTTGCGGGCCGAGGCATATCTGGCAATGCATGAAGGCGGCAAGGCCGCAGGCGAATTCCAAAAGATTATTGACCAACGGATCGTAGTGTTAAATCCGGTCGGTTCGCTCGCCCAACTGGGTCTGGCCCGTGCCTATGGCTTGCGAGACGACAGCGTCAACGCCCGGAAATCGTATCAAGATTTCCTCACCCTCTGGAAAGACGCCGACCCCGACATCCCCATCCTAAAGCAGGCCAAAGCCGAGTACGCGAATCTACAATGAGGGCACTGAACCTGCCGGGGGTGGAGGTTTTGTGGTTTTGTTAGACGCTTCAACGGTGAGCCTCAGTTTTTCAGGCAGCTGCGGGGAACGGCCGCGCTCAATGCACACCAGAGCCAACTGGTTGAGCAAGAGGCCTCACCGCCTTGGAAACATTTGGACTACTTGGGCTACCAAAACAGCAGAAATCGAAGTTGAAGAAAGTCGCGTAACTGATTGAGGGATTGAAAATTAAGTTGGCTCCCCGGGCTAGATTCGAACTAGCAACCCTTCGGTTAACAGGTTCACTTTCAAATCTCTAAGTCATTGCTCAACCGTCGCTTAGGGTTATTGGGAAGCCAATCTTCTCCCTCAAATGCTCCAAAGTTGTTCCAAACTATGTCAGCTTGGCGTACGCCGCTTTCGCGGCGTTCCCATCCTCATCGACAGGGTCGGCGTCTTTCCGGAACGCGAGGAAATCCCGATAGGCCACCTTCGCTTTGGCTGTGTCACCCTTCAGGGGCGGACGCGCCAATACGCCGATAGCCTCATTGGCAGATCTCAGTGCGGCCCGAAGTAAGTCAATGTGAAGCCTTGGGATAGCGGTACGCGGAAAGGTAGTTGATGTTTGCCACCGACACGCTCGAACTCTTTTAGATCAGCGGACGTATCCAAATCCGGATTATTGAGGACGCTCAACAAAATGTACTTGATCTCCTCATGGTCATGATAAAATGACTATGGACAGGAGGGAGTGCCGTGAAGCACATACCAGCAGGTACCTTCAAGGCTCGCTGTCTCGCCGTGATGAAAAAGGTTCAAGCGACAGGCGAGCCAATCATCGTAACCAAGCGCGGAACGCCCGTTGTCAAGGTCGTGCCCGCCCAGTCGGAGAAGAATGACATCTTCGGGTTCATGACGGGAAAAGTCAAAATCGTAGGCGATATCGAGGCTCCAATCCCAGTTGAGTGGGAGAGCACGACAAAGTGATCCTGCTCGACACCCACGTGCTCGTTTGGCTCGCCACCGAACCCCCAAGATTATCTAAGCATGCTAGGTCTGCCATCCGGAGGGCCAGTCGAGCTGGCGGAATAGCTATCTCGGCGATCACTCTCTGGGAGCTAGCCTGGTTGGCGACTCACGGTCGGTTGCAGCTAACCGGAACAGTGGAGGCATACCTCGAAGAAATTTCTTCGCGCGTTGCCGTTCTCCCGATCACCACGAAGGTTGCTGCGTTGGCTAATCAGTTTTCGGCAGACTATTCAAACGATCCGTGCGACCGCTTAATCGGAGCGACGGCGCTAGCAGAGGGCATGGTCCTAGTCACCAAAGACGCAAAAATTCGCGATTGCAAGCAGATCCAGACGCTCTGGTAAGATTTTACGTCAGGGGCTGCAAGAAGGGGGGCTCTATCTCCTTCTGCACCTTCTACGAGGAGAATCCCGCGGTTGGGGCTGAAGATTAAGTTGGCTCCCCGGGCTAGATTCGAACTAGCAACCCTTCGGTTAACAG
>Ga0182018_10000261_pt1 | contig 69679 bp, 52 predicted proteins | sample 812P2MmetaG_FD_120490 | JGI IMG/M metagenome (GOLD analysis project Ga0182018, IMG submission 120490) | Permafrost microbial communities from Stordalen Mire, Sweden - 812P2M metaG | ecosystem: Environmental > Terrestrial > Soil > Wetlands > Permafrost | place: Sweden: Stordalen | collected... | reverse complement strand
CAGGGTGTCGCCAACGACAGCAGACAGGGTGTCGCCAACGACAGCAGACAGGGTGCCGCCAACGACAGCAGACAGGGTGCCGCCAACGACAGCAGACAGGGTGTCGCCAACGACAGCAGACAAGGTGCCCCCATCGACAGCAGACAAGGTGCCCCCATCGACAGCAGACAAGGTGCTGCCGACGACAGCAGACAAGGTGCCGCAAGCGACAGCAGACGAGGCGCCGCCAACGACGGCAGACGCGGCGGTCGTAGCAGACGCGGCGGCCGTAAAAGGCGCGGTGCCGCCAACCGCGGCAGACAAGGCAACGTCGCCGGTCTCTGGCCCAGCGCCCGGCTACCGCGGGAAATTTCCAGCCAAGGCCGGCAAACGGGCCGGTGAGGAAGCAACTCCGAACGCGTCCTCGGCGGTTGACCAGAATTCAGCCAGTATCACTGCCAGTGTGCTTGGTCTTTTTCCGCGGATGCGCGCGACCAGTGGCGGTAGCCAGCCCAGAGTGCTGATGCCGCCACCGGCTTTGGGTACATCTGCCGCCGCTCCACCGCGAGTAAGGGAGAACGGATCGGAAAGCGGCGTCGAATCGCATCGCGCCGCCTTGTCGTCGTCGACGGATACGCCGTCTTTACGGCAGGACCATTCCGGACAGGCCGCACTGTTGGCTCCATCGTCCGCGGACAATGCCAGTTCAGAAAAGCGCGTGGCCGGGTCTGATATCCAGTTTCAGATGCAGGAGATATCGACACGATCCGACGCCGCCGCAAATTCCACTCCCGACACCCCGTTCACTCCTGTCCCGAAGCCGGACCAGGAACAATCAACATTTGCAACCGACCGAGCCGCCCCCGCTGATCAACTCGCTCCAGCTTTGATAGGAGTGCTGAAAACGACGGATGGTACGCAGAGCGTGACCGTTCGATTGCAGCCCGCCGAACTCGGGCAGGTCCAGATCCGTGTTGACCGAACCACTGAGGGCGTCTCTCGAGTCGATATCATAACAGATCGACCCGAAACACTGGAATTGCTTCAGCGGGATCAGCCCAAACTCGATCAGGCATTGGACCAGGCGGGGGTTCCTTCCTCGGGAAGGAATGTCAGTTTCCTGTTGGCGCCGACGGAGCAGATGGGTGCCGCCGCATCCCGACCGGATAGTATGTCCGCGGGCTCCGGTGACACTGGGCAAGGCCAAAGCGGAGGAGCGTGGCGCGAAAGCAGCGACTCGCGGCACGATCCCGGCAGTGGTCCAGGCCCCGATCAGCAGCAAGCGCGGGCACGTTGGTTTCGTGCCGGCCTCGATATCACAGCATAACGGAGGAACACCGGCATGACCCCAGTCTCCGCCACGCCAGCCACCACCTCGTCCACGACGAGCCCGAGCACGGATCCCTTGGCGTCGCTGTCCTCCAACTTCGGGGACTTCCTGAATTTGCTGATGACACAGCTACAGAATCAGGACCCGACCAGTCCGATGGATGCCAATTCATTCACCAGTGAGTTGGTGGAGTTCTCGAGCGTGGAGCAACAGATCAACACAAACACCAGCCTGACCCAGCTCATTCAACTGACTCAGGCGGCTGATGTGACCCAGTCTTCCGCCATTCTTGGTAAACAGGTGACCGTTCAGTCGACACAGATCCCGTTGCAGAATGGCAGCGGAGCATTGAATTTCACCGCGCCGGCGGCGGAACCAGTGACTATTACTGTTCAAGGTGCTAATGGCGGCACGTTGCAGCAGGTTTCCATGAATGCGACGCAGGGCACGAATACATGGAACTGGAATGGAACCAACAGCAGTGGGCAGACCGTGCCCGACGGAGCTTACACTGTGACAGTGACGGGAGGTGTGGCCGGTGCGTCCGCGACCGCCTTGCCGTTTACAGTCGTGGGAACCGCCACCGGCGTCACGACTCAAAACAATACCGTAAACCTACAGCTCGGTGCATTGTCGGTTCCGTTCACGTCGGTGAGTTCTGTCGCGAATTGAACCTACCGAATGCTTTATGAGAATTTTAATGAGTTAGTAGGATTTATTCAATAACTGACCGAGCCTCGGCAATATGTGGGGCAAGGAATGCGGTCGCTCTCAACATTCCATGAGACGGGTTGCGTCTGAATGGACCTGCGACCCGGGTGCCGAGTGCGCGCACGCGGTTTGACCTGGGACTTGCTTGAGGTTGATCGCGGCGGAACCAGTGAACGCCTCAGCTTGCGCTGTTCTGAAGGCGATATGGCCGGTCTGGAGTGGGAGGTCTACGTACCTCCGGAACGGATCGAGCTGGTAAACGCAAGGCTCGACCCGAGTTGCCCACGCCCTCTGCCGTTGTGGCGTTTGATGCATCAGGCTCATGCGTTGAACGAAATTCCTGGCGCGGATTCGTTTTTGGCGCGGGAACCGGGTCGCCTCCGGATCGAGCCGTATCAGTTGGTCCCACTGATGCGTGCACTCGACATGCCGCGGCCCAGGCTGCTGTTGGCTGATGGCGTTGGACTGGGCAAAACAATCCAGGCGGGTCTGATAGCCGCCGAACTGATCGCACGGCGACGAGCTCATCGTATCTTGATTGTCGCGCCGTCTGGCCCCTTGCTGAGGCAATGGGAGCAAGAGACACGGTTGCGATTCGGCCTGAAATTTACCCTGGTGACGAGCGCGTCGGAGTTATGGGAGGTACGCCGTGCCCACCAATTGGGTGCCAATCCATTCGATAACATCTCTCTGTGCATCACCGCGTTGGATTTCGCCAAGCAGGACTATGTGCTGGAGGAAATTGAGCGATGCACATGGGATTTGGTGATCATAGATGAGGCGCATCATTGCGTGGGACTTGGCCCTCACGCATCTCAGGAGAGTACTTATCGCAGACGGCTGGCGGAGGCATTGGCTCGTCGCTCCGATGGATTGTTGCTTCTGACCGCGACGCCACACGACGGTCATGACACGCATTTCTCATCCCTGATTGCTTTGCTTGATGCTTCTCTTGTTGATGGTACCGGTGGTCTGGTCGGTCGGGAGTATCGCCGTCACGTGATCAGGCGGATGAAGGCTCACATCCGTGATCCGCGCACCGGAGCACCGTTGTTTCGGCGTCGCCATGTCATCCCCGTGAAGGTCGACGTTGATGGTGACGAGCATCGAACAGTGCGCGATTTTCATCGTGCCTTGTCCGCGTTCGTGGTACCAAGATTGCGCCGTCGGGCCGGGGGTGCCGACTCCTTGGCGTTCGTTAGCCTGCTGAAAAGGTCTGTTTCGACCATCTCGGCCTGTCTTGAAACGTTGCGCGTTGTCGCGGAGCGCCTCGCCTGTCGCGATCCTGATGTTGGCGAAGCAAAGGCACTGCGGCGAGAACGCGCTCGAGCACTGCGTCTATGGCGTCGGCGCGTCGCTCGCTTCGGCAGTCTGGAGGCCAGAGATGAGGCCAGCCAGGAGACGCTGGAAATAGAGATTATGACGGCGGCATTGCGCGTCGAAACCGACACTGATCTTGGACGACTGATTCAACTTGGTGTCGCGGCAGAGCGGCATGATCCAAAGCTTTCTGCACTGATTCTGGAGATTCGGTTAATCAGAGTAAAGTACAACCAGGCCAATATCCTGATTTACACGGAATATACCGACAGCCAGATCGCCGCGGCGAGAGCGCTTGGTGCGGGGCCAGGGATCGAGGGGGAGATATTAACCATTGGGGGCCACGACGAGGATCATATTCGGTCCGCCGCGGCGCGTCGATTCTCGGAAGATCACACTTTGATTCTGATCAGCACGGACTCGCTGGCCGAAGGCCTGAATTTGCAGAACTTTTGCTTTCATTTAATTCACCTCGACCTGCCGTATAATCCTAACCGGCTTGAGCAGCGGAATGGTAGGATAGATCGCTATGGCCAGCGGCACGAGCCGGAAATCAGATATTTGTACATTCCCGGCACATTTGAAGAAAATCTCCTGTTACATCTGATCGCGAAATATGAGCGAGCACGCTCATCGCTCGATCTCATGCCGGACACATTGGGGGTAACAGCCGGACCCAGTGACTACAATGCTCCCCTGATCGGTGGATTGTCTGAGGATCCTGGGGACCTCTTCGGCTCAGACCCCGAGACGATCCGAACTCTGGACCGGGCGATCATCGACAGTCAGCCGGAGACGCTCGGCTCTCTGATGCGCGAAATTGATCATGCATTCGCCGCCTTCGATTTGATGGCTGTGTGCCATGGATGGCACGGAACGCGGGGACTTAATGCCAGTATGGGGTTGCTCACCCAAGCGGAGCAATTAGCGGCTGCGTCGTCCGATCTCGAAGATCTGCCCGAATTCGTCAAATCGGTCGTCGCTATCGAAGCGAGTGAAACCGCGACCGGGCAGAATGAAATCAGGCTACCATCGGATTGGCTTCATGGTCTCGATGGATTGCCCGGGCTCGATCCTGTGGCCCGTGTTTTTCGCTTTACCCGAGATTTTGACACCTGGCACGATACGGATGGCCGCACTGTCGGGGTGATCGGCCGGGCGCATCCGCTGGTGCTTCACGCGATAAGAAGGGGGTGTCAACTACCAGGTGCCGTCTCCGTTTGTCACGCGGATCGTGTTGGCCTGCTGGCGACTGTCGAACTGGAAATCCGAAATTCGTGCCGTTCGATGTTCCGTCAGATCGTCGGGGTGATGATGCGGCCGAATCAGCCGCCTGTTCAGGTTGAGGATTGGTTGACCATCGGAACTTCAGCCTGTGCAAAACCCAGTGATGACGTTTGGGATCGTCTCTTCGCGCCCTGGGCCGAACCCGCGTTGTCGGCATCCGAACAAATGATCTGCCAGATTGCCTCCCAAACGTACGAAACGTTCGAGCAGAGCCATGCCGTGACAAGACACCAGGAAACCCTACGGTGGGATCATTGGTTGCGCGTTAATGCTGATCGGCTATGCGGCAGGTTTGCTCCCCCGATTGGCGATATGTTTGGTGAACGCGAACCGGGTCCCGTTTGGCGCCATCAGCAGGCCCCGCTGGCGCGTCTCGTTGCATTCGCTACTGACCCTGAGATCACCGGGTCGAAGCGACGGGAGGCCAATGGCGTGCTTGAGACATTCAAAGCAGTCAATGCATCGGACACGCTACCTGATCAGATATTGTCTCGCCAGATCGGAATGTTGATGCTGGTACCCAGAGATGTACTCTGATTGCCAGTTCATCGGCCCGTTGCTCACGCCAGGATTTGTCGCGCACGCCTTGCCCGCGTTGCTGTCTCGTCACAATCTCTGTCCGCGGGAACTGGAAGCCGCCTGGGGGCGAGTACAACGAGGCTTGCGTGACTTCGGCTCGATCGGCGGACCCATCCGTGTGCTTCATTGCATCGTCGAGCCAATCGCGGCCGCGTTTGGATATCGCGAAATTCTGCGCGAGCCATCGATCGAAACACGCGAAGGCGCTGAAGATGGCGGATATTTACTGCGCGCGTCCGATAATCGCTCGCTGCGGGTTTGGGCCATCGGGTCGGATGCTGCCTTGGACATTTTACCGAAGCGAAACCCTTCGATGCGAACGAGTCCCCTGCGGGGAGCAAGCAGAGTACTGCGAGCTCGGCGCGAATGGAGCGGACTGGTCACGAACGGCGAGACGCTTCGGCTGCTCATTTGCGATCCCAACGGACCGGACAGCCAAATTGTCATCTCACTGAGCGGGCGAACAGGCTGGGAATCTCAGCCGAATATGCCGGACTCGTACCGCCTCATCGCGACCCTCGCATCCCCGATGGGTATCGCCGAAATGGGCGATATCTTCGATGCTGCCCGGTTGCATCAGACCGAAGTGACGAAGACACTTCGTTCGCAGGCGAGAGCATCCATTGAGGATTTCTTGCAAGGTGTCCTGGATCAAAACGGCGGCGCGGGTTCCGGGCCAGACCCACAGCTGATGTGGCGGCAGGCTCTCACCATCGCTTACCGGTTGTTGTTTATCCTCAAACTCGAAAGTTTGTCGGACCGAGGGGGAGGATTCAGTTTCGCGACATCAGAGTCATGGCGTCGTAGTTTGTCTCCGAACCGTGCGCTTGGCCCGTTGGTGCGCCGTCATCTCGATCTGGGACATGATACAGGCCATCTTCTTGAGGATGGTTTGCGGGCCGTATTTCGGGTCTGTCGCGAAGGTTTACTTCATTCCGCTCTTTCAATCGCTCCACTTGGGGGCGTGCTGTTCGACCCGGCGACGACCCAATTTCTCGACGGACTCCGATGGGGTGAGCATGCCGTCGCCCTATTGCTGGACCGGCTGCTGTGGACGGTTCCACGGGGCCGTGAACGTGAACGAGTTCACTATGGTTCATTAGACGTTGAGGAGCTTGGTCGCGTTTATGAATCTCTCTTGTATCTTGAACCAGATATCGCGAAATCGCCGATGGTCCGGATATGGCGCGGACGACTCGAAGCAGTCGTTCCGGCGAATTCGGATTTCGGTATCGGCTCCGGCCGGATCCAACGCATCCCAGAGGGACACTTCTTCTTGCGGTCGGGCCTTGGCCGGCGAACCGGGGGATCCTACTACACGCCCAACGATCTGGTACGATTTCTGGTACGAGAGTCCCTCGCACCTCTCGTGAACCGATTGGACGAAACCACTGACCCGGGAGCAATTCTGCGGATCAAGGTCTTCGATCCCGCGATGGGGAGCGGCCATTTTCTGGTTGAGGCCTGCCGGTTCCTCGCCGATGCATTGTATGAGAAGTGTTGCCATTGCGACGCGCTTGGGACTGAAGAGGCGCGGCGCGCGATTGACTCATTGCCCGACCCTGATCGCAGGCTGTCGTCATATCTTCCGATGCGCTCCATCGACCAGTCCGAAACGGGACTATCGCGCGTTAGAGCCCTGGCGATATGCCGCAGATTGGTAACCGTTCATTGCCTTTACGGTGCCGATCGTGATCCGAGGGCTGTGGAACTGGCGAAATTGTCCCTCTGGTTGGAATCGTTCGCCGAAGGCTTGCCATTAACATTCCTCGATCATCGCATGGTTGCCGGCGATTCAATCGCCGGTCCCTTCTTTTCCGATCTCGCATCGCTGCCGGTCGGTGGCGGAGAACTTGACCCGCTATTGGCTCGAGGCGTGACCGGCCGGCTGCGCGATCTTATCGGCCAGGCCATGACGCAAGTCAGAACGTTGGAGGCCTCGATCGGCGGCAGCATCGCCGATGTCCTGTCGAAAGAGGCGGCGAAAAGCAGATTGGACCAATTATTATCGCCATTGCGTGCCCTCGCTCGCGCCTGGTCGGGCGCCGTCATATGCAACGCCCGCGAGGTGAATGACGAATGGTTGGCGCTCGCGCGGGCGGTCTCGGATACCGGCGATTTGCCGGATGATCCCCACAGGCAACAGACCACTCTACTGGAACATGGCGCGACCGCGCTGCCGCTGGATCTTGTATTTCCCGAAGTATTCCGACCGGATCAGAAGCGTCGGGGATTTGACGTGGTATTGGGTAATCCGCCCTGGGACGTGGTCCATTTTCAGACCAAGGAATATCTGGCGGGTTTCAACCCTGAGATCATGGATGCGCCGACGAAGCGAGAACGCGACGCGATCGAACAAAAGTTACTCCAAGACCCTGAGATCCGGGAGAACTTCAGCCAATACAAAAGGGAATTTGTCGAGCGCAAGCGTCTGTGTGACCGTCTGTTCCCCGGATCCAAATCGACAGGGTCTATTGACCTGTTCCAGATATTCGCCGAGCGAATGCTGGATTGCGTAGCCCCGGGTGGTGCGCTTGGCCTTGTAGTGCCTTCATCGTTCCACGCAAATGAGGGCACGACGCGTCTGCGACGTCGGTTCCTAGAGGAAACCTGTTTGGAGGCCTGTTATAGCTTTGAAAACCGCAAGAAGCTGTTCGATATCCACGGCAGGCAGAAATTCACTCTTATCGTTGCGCGAAAAACCGGCGCGACAAAGAAATTTCGGTGCGCTTTCTATCTGAGTTCCGTCGCTCAGCTAAACGATCAGGAACGAATGATGGAATACGATCGCGACTTCATAGCCGCGACAGGTGGCGCATGCGAAGCGTTTCTGGAATTGCATGGTCATTCGGATTTGCGGGTGGCGAAGCACATGTTCGTCGGCCGGCCCGATATGGGAACCTGGATGGCCGCACAGTCGATTACGTTCGGTCGCGAGGCGCACATGACCGACGACTCACACCGCTTCACACCCATAGCGCGCGTCCCCGTGGGCGAGGGGCTGCCTCTTCACGAAGGAAAGACCTTTCACCAATATTCTGACCGATGGAAGGCGGAGCCGCGTTACGCGATTCGCTTCGACGCGATGTTGGACAAACCCGGCTGGCTCAGAGCCTCAACTCATTATCGACTTGCCTTTCGAGAAATATCACGATCAACCGACGACCGCACGATGATATCCACGATCGTTCCGCCGGGATGCCTTTTCGGCCACAAAGGCACATGTGAGAAAGCACCGTGGAAGCGGGCGGATGCCACGGCGCTCATCCTCTGCGCCGTGTTTAATTCATTCGCGTTTGACTGGTGTGTCAGAAGGAAGATAGCCGCGAGCGTGAGCCTGTTCATGCTGAATGGGTGCCCGGCTCCTGCCTTATCGGAAGCAGCGGCCCGGTTCCTGGCGCATGGCGCATTGCGATTGTCATGCCGCCATGTTGGCTACACGCGGTTATGGCGCGAACAATTGCAAGCGTCCGATCTGTCCGCCGTGGACTCGTTGGCCGTCGAAGACCGCGCCATGCTTCGCGCGGCGATCGACGCCGTCGTGGCCCGGGCGTACGGCCTTGAACGCGATGACTATCATCATATTCTCACAAGCTTCAGTCATAAGGTCCATCTGGACGCGCCGGGTCGTTGTCAGGCGGCATTCGATCTGCTGATGCGGGACGGCGACCAGGCATTCTTCCGTCAGTTCGATCCTTTTACGGACATGCCGTTGGTAGATCATTTGAGTCTACCCGCCAGCGAGATGCCAATCGCTTCCGCGACCTTGATTCCGTCGATCGCCGCGGAAAGGATTCCTCCCGCGTAACCGGCGCCTTCTCCAGCGGGATACAATCCGCTCGTGTTGGTGCTTTCGAAAGTCCGGCCGCGCGTGATTCGCAACGGCGATGAAGTGCGGGTCTCAACCCCTGTCAGGATCGCATCCGCCATCGTGAACCCTGGAATACGACGATCGAATACCGGAAGAGCTTCAAGCATGGCCTCAATCACGTATTCCGGTAGGCAAGACCGAAGATCCGACATACGCACGCCCGGCTGGTATGATGGCATGACGTCGCCGTGATGAGTTGACGCTCGTCCCTCCAAAAAGTCGCCAACAAGCTGGCCTGGCGCGTGATAATCTTCTCCACCGGCGATGAACGCCAAAGACTCCCAGCGACGCTGGAATTCGATTCCGGCCAATGGCCCATCCGGATAATCATCCGGTGTGATCCCGACGACTATTCCCGCATTGGCGTTGAACTCCGATCGTGAGTATTGGCTCATGCCATTTGTCACCACCCTTCCAGGTTCTGATGTGGCCGCCACGACCCGGCCTCCTGGGCACATACAGAAACTATACACAGAGCGGCCATTTTTCGCGTGATGTACCAGTTTGTAGTCGGCGGCTCCAAGAAGTGGGCTGCCGGCATGCCGGCCAAATCGGGCGTGGTCTATCAACGACTGCGGGTGTTCGATCCGTACCCCAATCGAAAACGGTTTGCGCTCCATGAACACGCCGCGCTCATTAAGCATATGAAATGTATCGCGTGCGCTATGACCAATCGCCAATACGATGTGATCGGCAACGATGACTTCGCCGCTCTTCAGCGTCACCGCACGGGCCTGACGCGTGTCACCCTTGGAGGACGCGACGTCGATACCGGTGACCCTCGCTCCGAACCGATATTCGCCACCTAGCCTCTCAATCTTGGCGCGCATGGCCTCAACGATCGTGACCAGCCGGAATGTGCCGATATGAGGTTTGCTATTCCACAGGATTTCTCTGGGACCCCCGGCCGCGACAAATTCGGTGAGCACTTTGCGGCCGAGGTCACGCGCCTCCTTGACGCCACTGTAGAGTTTGCCGTCGGAGAATGTCCCCGCCCCGCCTTCCCCAAATTGAGCGTTGCTTTCCGGAACAAGGATGCCGCGTCTCCAAAGACCCCAGGTGTCGCGCGTGCGCTCGCGTACGATGCGGCCGCGTTCCAGAATAATCGGACGAAATCCCATCTCCGCCAGCACCAAAGCGGCGAACAAACCACATGGCCCGCTACCGATAACAACCGGCCGCGCTGTGAGGCGTGTCGGTGCTCGCGCCACGGGTCGATAGTTGACATCAGGAATTGGAACGAGGTGAGAATCATCAACCTCGACATGTTCCGGTTCGGTCACATCAATTGAGTAGACAAGTTGGATATCGTTCTTGCGCCTTGCATCATAACCGCGCCGCGCGATCGACCAGTTGAGCGGCGCGTCCTGGTCCAGGCCGAGGCGGGCACGGATCATGGCGGGAAGTGCTTCGTCGGGGTGCTCGAGAGGGAGCCTGAGTTCCGTGAGGCGCGGCATCAACCGTTCGGCGTCAATACAAAAATACTACTGGGTTCATCGTAAAATGCTCGCATGCGATTCAGGCGACCGGTCATCGCCTCAATATAGGGTGCGGTGGCACAAAGCTGCTCGAAGTGCCTTTCGTTCAGTGACAAGCCGGCGCGGCGGCAGAGGCTTTCAATCCGGGCCCGTTCAGACTGCCCAATCTCTGCTTTCGCCGGCGCGGGGACCGCGGGCAATTCGGCCAAAAACGATGCCTTCGGATCCAGCATGGGCCGCCGTGCGCGCCAGTCTGTGGCATTTTCATACGCTTGGGCCGCCCGCAGCACAGTCGTCTCGTCGAATGGTCTGCCGACGATCTGCATGGCCAACGGCAGACCATCAGGCGTGAAGCCAATGCATTGCGCCACCGCTGGACCGCCCAATACGTTGAACGGCGTGGTCAGCGACGCACGCTTCCAGAAATTGATCGTCTGATGAACATCAAGCCGTGGCGCCGGTCCTGGTCCCAATGTAATAAGCAGATCGTACCGTTCATAAATCGGCGACATTTCCGCGATCATCGCTCGCCGCTCACGCGAAGCCTGGACGTAGTCAATACCTGAAAACAGCAGCGCACCGAGCGATCGGCCCAGAAAATCTTCGCCGAAATCGCTAAGCCGCTGACGCAGAGCCGCCTCGTGCACCGCGTAAAGTTCGCTTTCAGCGCCGACGATTTTTACGTCGTAATAATCCATCGCGGGCCGGATGTGAGCGTCCTCGACGGTGGCGCCCAGCCGGCGAAAAACATCGAGAGCGGCCTCCATCGCCGCCTTCGCGACGTCCGGGCATTCGACGTCCTTCTCATACATATGGCGCAGGACACCAATGCGAAGTCCCTTCACGCCTCCACTCAGCGTCGCCCGGTAATTGGGAACCGCGGCCGGCGCGCTCGCCGGGTCCTTCGGGTCGTGACCGGCGATAACGTCCAACAGGATCGCGCAATCCTCGACGCTCCAGGTCATCGGCCCCGCGGTGTCATAGCTGAAGGAGTTCGTGTACACGCCATACCGGCTAATCAGGCCGTAGGTCGGTTTTAGCCCGATCAGCCCACACAATGCCGCCGGATTGCGGATCGATCCCCCGGTGTCGGAGCCGAGGGCGGCCATCGCGAGGCCGGCGGCGACCGCGGCCCCGGAACCGCTGGACGAGCCACCAGTGAAATAGTCTCGATTCCATGGATTGCGAGCGGGCGGCCAGGGCAGGTCGAACGACGGGCCACCATGCGCGAATTCATGCGTCGACAATTTCCCCAGAAGCACCGCTCCCGCGTCCCGCAATCTGGTCACCGTGGTGGCGTCGAAATCCGGCACGTAGTCCGCGCGAGTCCGCGAATGCGACGTCGTACGAATTCCCTTGGTGCAGTAGATGTCCTTCAACGCATACGGGATTCCATGCATCGGACCACGCCAGCGTCCTGCCATGATCTCGACTTCCGCCGCCCTGGCCTGATCCATGGCCTGGTCGGCCGTCACCAACAGATAGGCGTTCAATTGCGGGTCGATCGCCGCGATGCGATCGAGAAACGCTTTGGTCAACTCCACCGGCGACAGCACGCGCTTCTCGATCAGTGTCGAGGCCTCGGCGATAGTCAAAAAATGCGGACTCTCGGTCATGTGCGGTTCGCCACCTGTTCCGGTTGGACGCCCCGTTTTCCCGTTCGGTTCAGAGTTCGTCAACCTCTGGTCAACGTCGCGCCGCTCTGCTTTACGTCACCGGGGGAGCACCATGACCAATCATACGACGCAATCCGGCTGGCACACGTGAGCGGCACGAACCAGGCCAGTTTGCGTGCCCGCGCCTTCGACCCGCTTTTGATCTTGTGGGTCGTGCTCGCCGCGATACTCTTGTTCCTCGTGATCAACCCACTGTTCCGGTTGGTGCAGACCAGTCTGCAGGACGCGGATACGGGTGCCTTTACCCTGATGAATTACGTGGCCGCTTACTCACGGCCGCGCTACCTGATCGCGATGTGGAATTCGATCCGTCTTGGAGCGGGCGTCACTTGTCTTTGTCTGATCTTCGCGGTGCCGATCGCCTGGGCCACGTCCCGCACCAATATGCCGGCCAAGGGTCTCGTCCGAACCATGGTTCTCGGCGCTTTCATCACTCCGCCTTACCTCGGAGCGATTGGCTGGATCCTGCTCGCTGGACCGAACTCGGGATGGCTCAACCGAATCTGGATCGGCCTGACCGGCGCGGAGCATGGGCTGTTCGATATTTACACGTTCGAGGGCCTGACCTTCATCATCGCCATATACTCGTTTCCCTATATCTTTATCTTCACCGCCGCCGCTCTCGAGGTCGTTTCATCCGAGATGGAGGACGCGGCCAATATTCTTGGCGCGGGCGTGATTCGCACCACGCTGCGGATAACTCTGCCGTTGGTGTTGCCCGCCATACTCGGTGGCGCCATTATCACATTTCTGGAGGCGATCGCCCTGTTCGGTTCGCCGGCGTTGATCGCGATTCCCGCCCGCTTCAATGTCGTGACCACACAGCTTCTGCAGTTCTTCAGCCAGCCAATCCGTGCCGAGGTAGCCGCCGCCTATGCGGTACCTCTTTTGCTGATCACCGTGGCGCTCTTCCTGGTGCAACGAAGGTTGGTGAGCCGCCGTGGCTTCGTGGCGCTGACCGGAAAAGGTGGTGAGCGGCGGCCGATGGACCTTGGCGTTTGGCGATTCGCGATACTGGCATATTCGCTGTTCATACTGTCGCTGTCGGTACTGCTGCCATACATCGTGCTCATGCAAGCGGCGTTGGCCAAGGCCTGGGGGCGAGGCTTTGCCTGGGACAATCTTACTTTGAAAAACTTCAGCTACATCCTTTTTGAGCACGAGACGGCCGCTCAGTCTGTCGTCAACAGCTTTACCTATGCCGCCGCCGCAGCGTTCATCTCGATCACGCTTGGTTTGTCGATTGCCTACATCGTCAGCCGCCGATTGTTGCCATACGCGAGTGTGTTGAGTTTCATCGCGATGGCACCGTTCGTTGTCCCCGGAATCGTGCTCGCGATCGCGTTCTATGCCGCTTACGCGCCGCCGCCTTTCGCGCTTTACGGCACGGCGACCATTTTGATCCTGGCATTCGCCACCAGGTTCCTGCCGATCGGTTACGCCAATGCCGACGCGGCGATTCGGGCGATCAACCCGGAAATGGAAGAAGCCGTGCGGATTTTGGGCGGCGGGCGGCTGCTGGCGATCCGCAAGGTCATGGCTCCTCTCATGAAAAGAAGTCTGGTCGGTGCCTGGTTGCTGGTGTTTATTCCCGCGACACGGGAACTCTCGACCGCCATGTTTCTGTATGGCCCGAAAACGCGGACCATGTCGGTGATGCTCATGGACATGAGCGAGGAAGGCAATTTTGAGCACCTCGCCGCGTTGGGATTCCTATTGTTGATCGCGACGCTGGCGATCGTCGGCGTCGCCTCGGCGCTTCTCGGCCGCGATTTCATGCTGAGACGGGAGCGCCAATGAGCAAGCTGGCCCTGATAGGCCTCGGGAAGAGTTTCGGTATCGTTCCGGCCGTGACTGATGTCGAACTGACACTTCGGCAAGGCGAATTCGTCTCATTGCTCGGCCCCTCGGGCTGCGGCAAGACGACGACTCTTCGGATGATCGCCGGGTTTATCAAACCCACCGCTGGCACGATTGAGATGAATGGTCTGGCGTTGTCATCAACCACTCACGTGGTGGCGCCGGAAAAGCGCGGCATGTCGATGATATTTCAAAGCTACGCCATCTGGCCGAACATGACGGTCGGGCAGAACGTCGCGTTCGGCCTGCAACTCCGGAAACTCGGCAAGGCGGAAATCCAGGAGCGGGTCGAGCGAATCCTCGACGTGGTGCGGATGAAGCATCTCAAGGATCGCTACCCCGCCGAATTGTCGGGTGGCCAGCAGCAACGCGTCGCTCTGGCCCGTGCCATCGTGATCGAACCGGAGGTGCTGTTACTGGACGAGCCGCTGTCCAACCTCGACGCCAGTCTGCGGGAGGAAATGCGGAGTGAGATTCGCCGCCTGCACGACGCCTTCCAGATCACGACGGTCTACGTGACCCACGATCAGGCCGAGGCGATGGTGACCTCCGACCGAATCGTCGTGATGAATCACGGACGGATCGAGCAAACAGACGATCCGGTGACACTATACAACGCGCCCAGGACCCGGTTCGTAGCCGGATTCATCGGCCGGACCAACTTCCTGGACGGAATGGTTGCAAATGGCCAGATCCACTTCGAAGGATTCAGTCTGCCGGCTGGTCTCGCCCCCGAAGCGAGCACGTTGCCGAGACACGCCAGCTTTTCCATCCGGCCACAAACCATCCTGATCGAGCGGAAGCCGCCGGCCGCCCCGGATTCGGCGTGGTGGATCGAAGGGATCGTGATGGAGCGTGCCTATTTGGGCGAATATTGGGAATACCTCGTGCGGCCTCAGAACTCAGATGCGCGGATCCGCGTCACGACGGCACCGCTCACAATCCACGAGGTGACGGAGCCCGTCTGGCTACGGCTCGACCCGGCCCGCGCCGCCCGCGTTCCTGGGCCTGAAGAAGATCGTGAATGAGCGACGCCGGGCCTTCAAGGAAAAATGGCGGCCCATCTTTCGAGGACGCTGAACCTGGCTCGCCCCCGGTTGGATTTCGCGGTCCCGCTCAGAGATTTCTCGCCATGATCGATAAGCTGTCCCAGCCTTGTCGAATGGATCTCGTCACCAGGCGGACGACCAACTGGTTGTCTTGCCGGCCAGCGCGTCGCCGGGTCCGCCTCGACTACGGCATGGCCTCAGGTTGCCGGCGGGCAATCGGTATGAAATGTCCCGATCGGCAAAATTTGAGCTTGGATCTCATTGGCGGAGAATTTGGCGGTTTTTACCTCGGCGATCATCCATTTCGCCGGCCGCTGGTTACCGCAGTCAGGAATTGCGTTTAATTTCATACTGTTCCCGATTTTTCTACATGCACAAACATACGCTCTTTTGGTGGGCGAAATACTCGCGTCTGCGCGGCCTGGTCTTTAACAACCTCAGTTCCGACTTGCCTCGCCGGCAACCTGAACGAAAAACTCTGGGTTTTCAATCAGTCCAGCCACTTCTTCAAAACTCGAGGAGCCGATCGGATGAGAACCGGAGTCAATCGGGACCGAAGCGAACTTGTCACCGGTTTTTCTGTATGCGCCATGACAACCAGGGCACGACAGCAGGACAGACGCGCCGATCGGGCGGTGGCGCTCTGAATGGCGAGTGCCGCGAAAAGTGATGCCACGCGCGCGCCGAAGAATCTGGGTTTTTGATCGCCGATTCCGCCGAATTCCGCCACTTCCCGGGAGTACGGTCACGGAAGCAGCCTGGCCTTTGGCGCACCGTCGTGGTTGACGCAACCTTACCGGAGGGGGTAGGTTCGCTAATAAGAAACGAACGGTTCTCCGGACGGCCGTCCTAAAAAGACAGATGCTTGATTTTGGGATGCTGGTTCGAGAAGAAATTTGTTGCCAAAAAAAGGCACTGCACTATAGATAAGGGCCAGGCACCCGGTAGATTGTTGGGCCCGCCCGCAGGTTAGAACGGAGAGCTTGATGTCAGGTTCGAACACGGTGACGGTCCCGGGCGCCGACGGCACAACATATACGTGGTCATTTGCAAGCAATCAGGCCCTGGCCCAAGCCGAGACGAGTCTGGGGACCCAGTTCATCGGTGCCATCGATGCTGCGCAGCAGAACGGAACACTTGTTCTGACCTCCAACAGCACGGGTGGCCTGCTCACGTTCACAGCGACCGGTTCCGGTTCGGAAGGTTCGAGCTTCACGCAGACCGGCTCGGGCGCCGCGTCGGGGAACGTTTATGCGGTGCAGCTCACGGGCAATAATTCGACGACGGTTCCGGCGGGATATAACTATGTGCTCGACACGGCGCCCGGTTCGAGTTCCGTTTTCGCGGCACCGGGCATCGTTGTTGTTTCCAGCACTGGTGGTGGTCTCTTCGTCGAATCGGGTTCGGCGTCGATCGCGGCGTCTGGTGGCAACAACGTCATCTCGCAATCCGGCGCGGGTGCTATCGCGCTCCAGGGTGGAACCGGAAACAATACGATTACCGCGGGTGGCACGAGCGGTACGATCTCGGGCGGCACCGGCACAAACGTGATTTTCGCCTCCGGCAGCGGCGAAATGATATTATCAACGGGCATCGATACCATCAACTCGAGCGGTTCTGGTAACGAGATCTTTGGCTCGACGGTCCCGGGTTCGGGTTCAATGCTTATCAGCGAGACCGGGACTAACGATACCATTCTCGGCGGCACCAGCGCGACGACGGTCACGGCCTCGACCGCGACCCGCTTCTATGCTGGGTCGGGCAGTCTCAATTTTGTAGGCGGCGCGGGTACCGCGACTATTCTCGGTTCGACCGGCGCGACCTCGGTCACCGCCGGATCGGGCGGAGTGCTTTACGCGCAGACAGCCGCCAACAGTTCGACCGTGAACAGCGGGACCGGATCGACGACGATCTTTGGCGCATCTGGTGCTCAGGTCAATTTGACCGGCAGTAGCGGCACCGACCTGTTGATCGCGGGCGGCGGCAACGAGACGCTGAATGCGTCCGCATCCTCCTCGTCGAACTTCATGGCGGTGGGAGCGGTTTCCGTGAATGCTGTCATGCTTGGCGGTAGTGGAAACGATACGATGGTCGCTGGCGCTGGTCCGGGATCCGTGACGATGACTGGCGCCGGCGGGTCAAATGCATTTGTGTTCTTCAAGCAGGCCGCCGGCGGGGCGACGGACATGGTCACGGACTTCAACAGCAACGACTCGGTCTTTATCGAGGGATATGGCGCAGGTTCCGCCGGCGCGTTGCAAGCCGCCGCGACAGTGGGCACAGGCGGCGTGACCCTTACGTTGAGCGACGGCACGAGCGTCACGTTCTCCAATCTTACAAGTGCGTCCCAGTTGAACGGGAAGATCCAGTACGGCTAAGGCAATCACGGTATTTAGCGCGGTAGTAAATCGCCCGGCTCCTCATGGATCGTCCTGAGGGGCCGGGTTTGTGTTTGACGCCGCGATATTATTTCGTGCTCTTCGCTCAGGCAGAGCCAATCGCAAGAGTTTCCTTATCAATGGCGGATCCCAATCCAGCAACGTCGTGGCCATCGTCGCGGGCGTCTTGTGAACCATGATCGGCAGCAGGGCTCGCATCACAGCACGAGAGCGGCGCGGCAAAAACGGAACAAGTACTTTGAGGTCGTCGACCGCGGTCCGCACCGCGTGGAGGTCACCTTGACGAACCGCGTCCCGGTATTCCTTCAGAAGCGACGGGAAGAACCGCGGTGTCAGCAGGTCACGCGCATAGGATGTCCCTCGCCAGTCATCTGACGGAAAAGTCCGCAGCAGCTTATGCAAGTAGATCATGCGGCTGCGGCTCATGCGCGGAGTATAGGAAGTGCTGCCTGAGAAGATCCGCCATTTCGCCAGTGCATCTTTGAGATACACGTTGTCGAATCCCTGGCGGAACATTCGAAGAAACAAATCGTCGTCCTCGTATCCGCTCAGCCTCTCGTCAAATCCGCCGACCAGGTCAAAGGCTCGTCGATTGATCAGGGATGATGTCGGCAAAATAAACATATCCGTCGCCAGACAGCCAATGAGAGTTCGTTTTGGATGCTCAATCGTCGAAGCTGTGTTCAGGCAGGCACGGACGATCATGTGACCTTCGCGGTCGATCTCGTCGAGATTGCTGTAAACCCAGCCCAGTTCCGGATATCGCGTCTGACGGAACGGTTTGATAAGCTCTTCCAAATGATGCGGGTACCAAATGTCATCCTGGTCCAGAAGCGCGATCAATGGCGTTCTCGCATAGGCAACGCCAAGGTTACGCGCTGAGGATTGGCCGCCATTCTCTTTGCGAATCAGAGAAATATCGTGATTTTTGGCAACGCGCGCGACGATGTCGGGTCCGGCGTCAATTGATCCATCGTCGACCACGATGATCTTGGCCGGTGGCAAGGTCTGAGCCAGGACGCTGTCCAGCGCTTCTTTGATGAACTCAGCGCCGTTGTAGAGTGGAATGACCGTCGTGATCGCCGGATCTTGCATGGTTCTTGGTTGCCCCTCCAGCGAATTCAGCAGATCAACCGCGACATGCCACGATCGAAGTCCGCGCGCAACAAGTAGGGATACCGAATTTCGTCGTGGTCCATCGCAACGAAGTCCGAGGAGCCTTGTCAATATAGTATCGCTGAACCGACATTTGATTTCAATGTTCGGGCTTCGTGATTCGTGGCGTTACCCTAACAAGAACCACAGCCGGAAAACCAGCGTCTCCAACCAGGTCTGACGAACGAACCCGGGTATGAATAATGTCTTCGCGCGAGCGAAGATCCCCCCGCGTGAAGCGTCGACGATGGCCGTCAGAGTCGAGAGCGTCCGATCCGGAAAAAGCCCGGGGCGCGCCCGCAGGGCGGCGACATGGCGCCAAAGCAGGCTGATGAATGGATCTCGGCCGCGCCGTATCGCGGCGACGGTTCGATGCCAGAACCTCAGTGGCTCGCCCACCAGGTTGCCGGCATGCTGACGATACAGAATGTCCGGGGAATCACCCTCGATCACCAGGCCGTCGCCAGCGGATACGACAAGGTAACACCACCAATCGTGCCAGGTTCTGTCCGGCACCTCCGCCGCATCGATAAGCTGGGCGGCGGCTCGATTCAGGATCATGCAGCAACCAGGGATGACGTTTTGAGTCAACGCGGCGGGAAACCCCGGGGGGCGACGTAACGTGGGAGCCCGGCCGATCGGCTGGAGCGCCGAGTCGACCAGGGTCCTGGCGCAGAAAAAGAGAGTGGGCCGGCTGTCGCTCACGCCGCCAAGTGCCACGACAGCATTGGTGAGTTTTTCGGGTAACCAAACGTCGTCCTGGTCGGAAAAGGCGAAAAAGGATGCGCCCCCTCGCAATGCCATGCGTAACAACGCCAGAAAACTCGCGGTCGCATGCAGTTGCCCCTCCTCGGGAACATGGACGCATCGCCCGGTTCCCGCGCCTTCGGCGAACGCGTTCAACAAAGCCGGGCTGCCGTCAACAGAGCCGTCATCGCGCCAGTAAAGCCGCCAGTTCTCGTGCGTTTGCGCCGTGTAACTGCGGAGCTGTTCGGCCAGATACCGCTCGCCGTTGAAGATCGACAGGAGGATGGCCACACACGGATCGCCATGGCCGCCCGTTGGCTGGAGTGCCTCGTACGAGGACGACAATTCCGTCGCGTCGTGATCCAGGTCCACTATCCCCTCGCACCGATGCTTCTGGTTCGCGCCAGGCTTTCGCGCGGCTGAAACCGTGCTACACGCCCCCTCCCATGCGCCACTTCCTCGACTTCGAAAAGCCGATCGCCGAACTGGAGGGCAAGATCGAGGAACTCCGCCGACTTTCGGAGCCCGACGGCCTCAATATCACGGAAGAGATCGCCAGACTGACTTCCATTGCTGACCGTCAGCTCCGTGCCACATACGCCAAACTAACGCCCTGGCAGAAGACCCAGGTTGCCCGTCACCCGGACCGGCCCAAGGCCAGTGACTATATCTCGGGATTGATCGTTGGTTTTACGCCGCTCGCGGGTGATCGCGCATTTGCTGACGACGCCGCCGTGGTAGGCGGGCTTGGCCGATTTCGGGGACATGCGGTGATGATTCTGGGGACTGAGAAGGGCTCCGATACCGACAGCCGGATCGCCCATAATTTCGGCATGGCCAGGCCCGAAGGGTATCGCAAAGCGCGCCGGCTGATGGAGTTGGCTGGGCGATTTGGTCTTCCAATCCTGAGTTTCATCGACACGGCGGGGGCATTCCCCGGAATTGACGCTGAAGCACGGGGCCAGGCGGAAGCTGTCGCCAGATCCATCGAAGCCTGCCTCGAGGTCCCGGTCCCCTTCACCGCGGTGATCATCGGTGAGGGCGGCTCCGGAGGGGCGGTCGCGCTGGCCGCGGGCGATCGAGTGTTGATGCTGGAGCACGCCATCTATTCGGTGATTTCGCCGGAGGGTTGCGCGTCAATCCTATGGCGGGACCAGGCACAGGTGGCCGTCGCGGCGGAGGCAATGCGTCTGACCGCTGAAGACCTGAAACGTTTGCGGTTGGTTGATGATATCATACCAGAACCTTTGGGTGGGGCCCATCGCGATCCGGCTTCGGCAATCCAGGCGGTGGGCGACGCCATAGGGGCGGCGCTCAAGGAACTTCAACCTTTGGACGGCGCGACCTTGAAAGCCCGGCGCCGCGAAAAGTTTCTCGAAATGGGCCGTGACTCGATCAACTGACTTTGTCTTCAACCATTGGTTGCTGGCGTCGAACTGCGTCGCGATCCGTCCCAGTTCGAAGCCGGTGATCGTGGCTGGTCGTTGACGACAACGGGGGAAAGCGGCGGCCAGTCAGCGTGAGGCACAGGCAATCGAGATTGACGGCGACGCCTGTCCGATGCTCAACCTGCGCAGCCGGCTGGCGAGGTGCGCCAGCGCCTGGCGAGGGCGGCGTTCTAAATCTTCGGCCGGACGATCAGCGCAGGTATAGAACGTGGCATGACCCGCCCAAGAATCCTGCAGGCGACAATGGCGCGGAGCCTGTTCGCGCTCGACCTGGTTTTGGTCGTCCTCGCATGGCCAGCGATTTTATGGCTGGCGCATTTCGACGCTGGCGGCCTGTTGAGCACTCCGGTGGATCCGCGAGGATTGGCCTATCCTTCGTCGGACCTGTTGTTTCTCTACGCGATGGGTCTGTACCGTCGCGAAGCCTTCGTGGAGAAGCGCCGTTCCGCCATGCGAGTGCCCCTGGTTGTCGGCATGGGCGCCGTCGTCGCGCTGATCGGCTGCGTTGTGATCTCCGCGCTCGCGCCCTCGGTATTTCTGGTCCGCGGCCGGCGCGACGAGGTGCTGATTTTCTGGTTGGCATTCGCATCATTTACGTTGTGTGCTTTCGCGGCGCGCGTCGTTCTGGATATTCTGTTGCGGCGGCGATTGCTGCGGCGTCAGTTGTTGGTTGTTGGCGCGGGAATGCGTGCATGGGACCTGTCGCGCATGCTCACCAAGGAAGGCGCGAGTCTGAATTACGATCTGACATTCTTGCATGATTCAGTGCTTGGCGCGATCGATCCACGCCTCGAAGGCGATCCTGACGCGAAAATACTGCGCGCCGATCAATCGCACGTGCTGGACGCGGCTCGGCGGGTCGGCGCCGATCAGATCGTGATCGCACCGGACGAACGACGCGGCATGGATCTTGAGCAACTGCTGGCCTGCAAGAAGGCGGGCTTTCCGGTCGTGCAGTATCTGAGTTTCGTGGAGCATGAAATTCGCCGCGTCGATGTCAGGCGGATGGATCTCAGTTGGATGGTGTTTTCAGAAGGGTTTTATTTCGGCGCGATCGATCGGTTTCTGAAGCGGACCTTTGACCTTGTCGTCAGTCTGGTCGTGTTGATTCTGACGGCGCCGCTGATCCTGTTGGGCATCATCGCCATCCGGGCCGGTGGTCCTGGCCCGGTGCTGTATCGCCAGGAAAGGGTGACATTGGATGGCAAAATCTTTCAGATTCTCAAGCTGCGCACAATGCGCGTGGATGCCGAGGCATCGGGTGCCGTATGGGCGGCGCGAAACGACAACAGGATTACGCGTGCCGGTGCCATCCTGAGGCGTTCCCGGATCGATGAGTTGCCGCAGCTGATCAATATTCTCAAGGGTGAAATGTCGTTTGTAGGGCCCAGACCGGAGCGGCCGATGTTTGTCGATGAACTGGCCGCTCAGATCCCGCTCTATCGTGAGAGGCACATGGTGAAGGCGGGTCTGACCGGATGGGCCCAGGTGAACTACCCCTATGGCGCCTCGGTTGACGACGCGCGGTCGAAGCTCAGCTATGACCTCTATTACGTGAAGAACTTCTCCATCCTGTTCGATTTCGTGATTTTGCTGCAAACGCTGCGAGTTGTTTTGTGGCCGAGTGGTGTGCGCTGATTCCACCTAACCGGGAGTAGGTCAAGTTGGTACTTCCCTCAAAAGCGGGCGGAGCCAGAACGATGCCAATCCGTGCCGTATGCTTCGACGTGGGTGAGACTCTGATCGATGAAACCCGCGAATGGAACGGGTGGGCTGACTTCCTGGGAGTCCCGCGGCTCACGTTGTTCACGGCGCTTGGCGTCAGCATGTGGCGCGGCGAGTCGCACCGGCGTGTTTTCGAGATCTTTCGGCCTGATCTGGATTTTTCCACTGTCCGTCAGCAACGCGCCGCTCAGGGTTGGCGGTATGGGTTCGAGCCCACGGACCTGTATCCCGACGCCCGCCCATGCCTGGCCGAGCTTCGCGATCGCGGTTTCAAGGTGCTCATCGCCGGCAATCAACCAAAGGAATCTGAGACGGCACTGCATGGCCTGAGCCTGCCGGTCGATTTCATTGGGTCATCGGCTGGATGGGGTGTGTCGAAACCGGATCCCAGATTTTTCGACATGGTCATCGAAGCCGCCGGTGTACCCGCCGAGGCCATCGCCTATGTCGGCGATCGTGTCGACAATGACGTCGTTCCGGCCAGGGCGGCCGGGATGATCGCGGTGTTTCTGCGGCGCGGCCCCTGGGGTTGGATGCATGAGGAGCGCCCGGAGATCAGTCAGGCACATCTGCGGCTAAGGACGCTGCATGGGTTGGCGGACATCCTGTCTGACCTGCGTAACGGCAACGAAACGTAGCGATCCGGAGTTCCGGTGTCTCTGGGCGCGAGGTTGCCCGTGCGCTCTCTCGGGTCAAGAATGATCCAGAGCATGGAGGACAGCCTGATGGGACCTTTGGCAGGCGTGAAAATCGTCGAATTCACCGGGATTGGACCGGCGCCCTTGGCGGCGATGATGCTCGCCGACATGGGAGCGACAATCATACGCATCGATCGGACCGGACCAACCGATCTCGGCGTTCCGATGCCCGAAAAGTTTGAATTCACCAAGCGCAGCCGGGCCGTGATCGGACTCGATTTGAAAAAACCCGATGCCATCCAACTCGCGCTGCGTTTGATCGATGGCGCCGACGCGTTGATCGAGGGTTTCCGTCCGGGCGTCATGGAGCGTCTCGGGCTTGGGCCGGACGTCTGTCTGACGCGCAATCCGCGACTCGCTTATGGCCGTGTCACCGGATGGGGTCAGGACGGTCCGCTGGCGCTCGCCGCTGGGCACGACCTGAACTACATCGCGCTCACGGGCGCGCTCCACGCGATCGGCCGGAAAGGTCAAAAGCCAACGCCACCGCTGAACCTCGTGGGCGATTACGGGGGCGGCGCGTTGTATTTGGTGACGGGTTTGCTGGCCGCCATTATTTCCGCCCGCGCGACCGGAGCCGGACAGGTCGTCGACGCGGCGATGGTCGATGGCGCGCTGTCGCTGATGACGCCGATTTACGCGATGAAAGCCGGCGGGCGGCTGTCCGCCCCAAGGGGTGAAAACCAACTGGATTCCGGCGCATATTTCTATGAGGTCTATGAGTGCGCGGATGGGCAGTTCATTTCCATCGCATCGATCGAGGCTAAGTTTCACGCTGAATTGCTTCAGCGTCTTGAAATCGATCCGGCAACGATGGCGCCGCAACATGACCGCTTGAAATGGCCGGATGCGAAGGATCGGCTGACAGCGTTGTTCAAGACGCGGACTCGTGATGGTTGGTGCCACGTTCTGGAGGGCACGGATGTCTGCTTCGCGCCAGTGCTTTCGATGGATGAGGCGCATGACCATCCTCACAACACGGCGAGAAGCGCGTTCATTGAAGTCGGCGGCATGCGGCAACCGGCACCCGCGCCCAGGTTCGTCACGACGAAACTGGATCACCCTAAGCCACCGGGCTCCCTCGATCCGCGGGAGACGTTGCGGGAATGGGGCCTCTCGAGCGCGGAACTGGCTGCATTGCCGATCTGATCATGACGCGCTTGTGACCGACCTCTGGTCCGGCTAACCTTTGGCTTAATTGCGAATGACTCGCAATGAGGAGCGTGCGAGGATGGGTCATATCAGCCAGATTGGCCGCCGCTGCGAGCGAGCCGTGGTAACAGCCTATTCCGAACTGCGGCAGCATGGCACCGATGATATGTCCGCGTTCTTTGCCTGCACGACCCTTTACCGCATTCATCATCCGGAAGCTTCGTTGGGTGAGGCTCGCAGGCTTGTCGCCGAATGGGTCGACCAGCATCTCGATCGGGCGACTGGTCACGAGCGCGTGGACGCCTGATCGGAGAAAATCTCGCTGAGAGCAGAATCACGATGATGGCTCGTGGGGCTCGGACCGGTCAGCCGGTGGAAGTTGGCGTCGCGCGAGACGCATCACGAAAAGCCGCTTTTGAACGCTATCCGCCAACCTTTGTAAGCGCCGCAGTGAGCGCACGAATATGGGTTGACCAAGCTTACGGCTTGGTTCGCGTGTGCCGGAACGTGTTTCCATTTCGCCACGCTGGCGAACCGGAAATGGACGGACGACATAGGGCACGATGCCGTTTTCCCAGAACCGGTCCATCGTCTGATCAATTGGCATGAAGATCCGGCTCCCGTATCGCAACATGCGTCGGGCACCTTCCGCCCGGATGAGATAACCACCGAGCCCCAGAACATGCACCCCGATCTGGCGAAGTTCACCGTCCCTTAGCGTCCTGACAAGAACGCCGTGCTCCCTCGCCGTGCGTGGGTGTAGGACTCGACCCCGCTTGGATTCAAAGCGCACAACAAGCCAAGTGGGATCCGGATCGGCCAACAAATCGCTGACGATCGCCGGAAGGGTCGGGCTGATCGCCAGATCATCCTCCAGAATGAGCGCTACTGAAATATTCTCCCGGACGATGCGCTCGTAGAGTCGGTAGTGGCTGAGATAGCAGCCGATTTCAGGATCCATCATGCCGATGCCGTAGATGCGCATCGCACGCCTGGCGTCGTAGCGCGCGCGGTCGTCGGAGGACAATGCACGACCATCGGTTGCCGCGACGAAGTCAGCTCTGATCCCGGCGGCATCAAGCTCGCGACTCATATGCTCGCGACGCTCCACATCGCGCACCATATTGATAACGAAGGTCGGACAGGTTCGCATTCGGGCTACCAGTTGTGTTGCCGGCTTTGTGTGGTTGGACGTTAACATTCCACATGATATTGGCGTGACTCCGCATGTGCCGGGGACATTGTGGCGACAGATTCAAACCTCGTTCTCACCATTAAATAAGCTTTGATTATCGAAAACGCATGCTGGACCGTGAAGGCTCGAACAGAGGCATGATCTCTCGCGAAAATGCGTCGCTCGCTGATGACCCGCCTGCCGCTTCCATGACAATCCGAAGTACACGGCGTCCACCGGTTTTTCGGTTGCGCCACCGTCTGGGCCAGCGATCCCGGTGAAAGAAACGCGGCGGTCGCATGGGAACGTGCCTGCGCTTCTCGCGCCATTCTACGGGCAACCTCTTCGCTTACGGCGCGATGAGATTGGATTAAGGACATCGGAACGCCGATCATTTCGTTTGTTGCCTCATCGGTATAGATAACGAACCTGTGGTCTACAACATGTGATGAGCCCGCGATGGCGGTCGACGTGGCGATCGTGCCGCCCGCACAGCTTTCTGCCGTGGCGACCATGGTGCCATTCGCGCGGCAAGCGGCGAGCGGCGTTTCAGCTTCAAATCTTCGGGATAATTCGAGCTCCCCCGACAAAGGGGCGCGTGGCCTCGCTCAGTATCGGCGCTCGTTGGCAAGCTTTACATCATCCTCGGTCGGCGTTGTTTTCGGCCCTAATCGGAGGATTCGCGAGGCTGGATGCGTTGCGCGTCGATCCGGCATCGCTGCCCGATTGGCTTACTGGCCGACCGCGAGGCCGGCGGGGCGTCGCGAGTCAATGGTCCCATACAGCAAACCGGGCAGCATCCGGCCGCTGGCCGTCGAATCGGGAGCGGTGTTCTCTGATGTCCCCTTCCCGTCAAATGATGGTCCAACCGCGATCAGCGCGACAGCGCCCCAGTTGTTTTGCTCGGTAACCGTGTAACCCATGGCCGCCAGCGCGGCGACGGTGTCGGGCGACAGTGCGTATCTTTCGGCATAGATCGTGTCCGGTAACCACTGATGATGCAGGCGCGGCGCATCCACCGCCTCCTGTGGTGTCATTCCGTAATCGATCATGTTCAGAATTGTCTCCAACACGATTGTGATGATGCGAGATCCGCCCGGCGAGCCGAGAGCCATCGATACCCTACCGTCTCGCAGGACGATGGTTGGTGCCATCGATGACAACGGACGCTTGCCGGGTGCGATTGCGTTGGCCTCACCCTGGACAAGGCCGAATTTGTTCGCGGTGCCAGTTTTGATGGTGAAGTCGTCCATCTCATTGTTCATGAGAAAGCCGGTGCCTTCCGCCATGACGCCGGCGCCAAAAAAGCCATTGATCGTGTAGGTAACCACCACGGCATTACCCGCCTGGTCGAGCACCGCGTAACTCGTGGTTTGTGGCCGTTCATGTGGCGCGATTCCGGCGGCGACCTGCACCGATGGGGTCGCCCGGTCCGTGATCCGAGCGCGAATCATGTCCACATGATCGCGCGACAGCAGCATCTCCAGCGGATTCCGCACGAACTCGGGATCGCCGAGGAAATTGTCGCGATCGACGAAAGCATGACGCATGGCCTCGGTCATGACGTTCACGGCGCGCGCTGAATGAAAGCCGAGCGAGCGCATGTCGTAACCTTCAAGCACCTCGAATATCTCGCACATGGTGACGCCGCCGGAGGACGGCGGTGGCGCGGACAGAATCACACGGCCTCGATACGAGCAAGCAAGAGGTTCCGCCTCGGTCACGCGATACGCCGCGAAGTCGGCCGCGGTCAGAGCGCCCCCGCTATCCTGGGCGACCGCCATCGCGGCACGGCCCTTGTAAAAGGCGTCCGGGCCATTGGCGGCGATCTCGCCAAGGGTCTCAGAAAGATCTGATTGTGTCAGGCGATCGCCTGGCTGAAACGGCGTTCCGTCGGGCCGGAGAAAAATTCGTGCGACCGAATTCTGGCCGCGCAGGACGCGTGCTGACCTCGTCAGGATATCCGTGTCGCCTCGAGTCAGAATAAAGCCCTCGCGTGCCAGCCGAATCGCCGGCGCCATCACGGCCGATCGTGGCAGGCTACCGTAACGGCTGAGCGCGGTATCAAGACCAAGGACCGTTCCGGGAACGCCGGCGGCTCGCCAACCGTGTAGACTCGCGCCGGGAACCACACCGCCATCGGCGGTGAGATACATGTCCGCACGCGCGGCGGACGGAGCGGTCTCACGAAAGTTGATGAAGACCTCGCGTCCATCGGCGAGATGGGCGACCAGGAACCCGCCGCCCCCGATATTGCCGCAGCAGGGATTGGTGACCGCCTCCGCGTAACCGACCGCCACCGCGGCATCGATCGCATTCCCTCCGGCGCGCAATATTTCCGCGCCCGCCTCGGCGGCGAGATGTTGTGACGAGACGACCATGAACCGGCTGGATTCTGTCGCTGGCGGAGACGCCGCCCAGACTTTGCCGCCAATGACCGTGGTCAGAATCGCGCAGGAAAGCAACGCGATCCGTCCAATGCCGGCACACGATTTCGCCAATGCCGGCACGACCCGATAGTGACGAATCATCGCGACCCGGATCGCCAGACCGGCGGATCGACCGCGCCCACCTGCCCGGTGATCCGCTGGTACGTCTCTGGCCGCCGGTGCTTCTCGAAATCGAAAATCGTCGTTCGCCCGAGTGTGCACATGTCGAGATTAAGGTCGGCGGTGATCAGTTCATCGTCCCATGTCGTGGCCATGGCGACAATTTCGCCTTGCGGATTGACGATTATGGAATGGCCGAACAACTCGCACCCGTCCTCGACGCCCGCTTTGGCGGTCGCTACCGCGAAGCAGGCATTCTGATAGCACCCTGCCTGGATCGTCAGATGCGAGTGGAACACACGCAGATGATGCGCTTCGAACCCACCGGCCTCCTGGTTGAGACTTGGTGTGTTATAGCCAAGCATGACCAGTTCCACCGACTGCAGGCCGAGGACGCGCCAGGCTTCCGGCCAGCGGCGGTCGTTGCAGATCATCATCCCCATGTTGATGCCGTCAACACCGCCCATCGGCGCTCGCACAACCGGGAAACCCAGATTGCCGACCTCAAAGTAACGCTTCTCAAGATGCTGGGTCGCGCGGCGTGGATCGAAGTCCGCATGTCCAGGGAGATGCACTTTGCGGTATTTCAAAAGGATCTCGCCGTCCGGGTTGACCAGCACCGCGGTATTGAATCTCCGCGTTCGCATCTGACCGGCTTCATCCGCCTCTCGCGTGATTTCCGCGAAGCCGAGATGAAAGCCAATGCCCAACCGCCGCGCGGCGTCGAACAGTGGAGCCGACTCGTTGGAGGGTATCGCGGTTTCGAACCAGTGGTCCGCTTCCGCGATGTCCTCGTGATAGTGCCGTGGAAAGAATGTGGTCAGCGCCAGTTCCGGAAACACGACCAGTTCCACGCCTCGTTTATGGGCGCGCTCCATCAGCCTGATCATCCGTTCCACGGCAACTGATCGAGGCTCGGCACGCTGGATCGGCCCGAGCTGTGCGGCCGCGACGGTAATGGTGCGCCTGGACATGGACCCGGACCTCTCTTGAAACGGTCAGCGGCATGCCGATCGCACGCCGTCGCCACGAACAAACCACGAATAACGCTCGCCAAAAAGACCAAGGCTCGAAGGCCGATGCTGTCTTTCCGGTCGGATTCACCACACGGCCAGGTCGCATACCTGGATCGGCCCAACTGCGCTCCTATATTGCAATCTTGCGCTTGCCCGCCAGGCCTCCGCCCGGTAGGTGTCGCCTTTCGTTAAGCAGGAGTGGGTAACATGGCCTACAGGGTCGCGGTCGTCGGCGCCACCGGAGCGGTCGGACGCGAAATGCTGAAAACCCTGTTCGAGCGGAACTTCCCCGTATCGGAAGTCGCCGCCGTCGCCTCCGGCCGCTCGGCTGGAACGGAGGTCTCCTTCGGCGACAAACGTGTCCTGAAAGTTCAGAACCTGGACACGTTCGACTTTAAGGGCTGGGACATCGGGCTGTTCAGCCCAGGAGCGTCGGTTTCGGCGGTTCATGCGCCGAGGGCGGCGGCGGCGGGGTGTATTGTGATCGACAACACCAGCCAGTTCCGCATGGACGCGGATGTTCCCCTGGTCGTGCCGGAGGTCAATCCGCACCACCTTCGCCAGATCAAACGTGGCATCATCGCCAATCCGAACTGCTCGACCATTCAGATGGTAGTGGCGCTGAAGCCTTTGCACGACGCGTTCAGGATCAAGCGCGTGGTTGTCTCCACCTATCAGTCCGTGTCCGGCGCGGGAAAGGAAGGGATGGATGAACTGTTCAACCACACCAAATCTTCCTTCGTTTACGAGCAAAGTCCGCCGCAGCAGTTCACCAAGGAAATCGCCTTTAACTGTATCCCGCATATCGACAACTTCATGGACGACGGTTCCACCAAGGAAGAATGGAAGATGGTTGTCGAGACCAAGAAGATTCTTGATCCGTCCATTGCCGTGCATGCCACATGCGTTCGGGTGCCGGTGTTCATCGGCCATGGCGAGGCGGTTAATGTCGAGTTTGAGAATTCGGTAACCGCCGGGGAAGCGCGGGCGCTGCTGCGTGAGTCTCCCGGCGTCGAGATCGTCGATGTGCGCGAGGACGGCGGCTATATGACCCCGCTTGAATGCCAGGGGGAGGACGCTGTGTTCGTCAGCCGGATCCGCAAGGACCCCACGGTCCCATATGGGCTGTCATTCTGGTGTGTGTCGGACAATCTTCGTAAGGGCGCCGCGCTGAACGCGGTGCAAATCGCCGAAACGCTGATCGCCCAGGGCATGCTGGCGAAGAAAGCGGCCTGATCTCGCTTGTATCCCGCGGTGCGGACACGATGGCCGAGACCGCGTAGGTGAAACGCGATATTGGCGCTGTGCGGATCCGCTCCCGCGGTGTCGTGGGTCGTACCAAATTTTGAATGTCCGCGAAGCGTGGGAAGCGGACATTCGGCGATCAGGTGACCCAGGCGGTCTCAGCAGTGCCAGAAGGCTATCTTCGGTGCGTAATTCAAGAATTTCGGAATAGGCATTGAGTCAATTATAACCTTAAGACTTTCCATTTTCTGGGCGTTTTATGCACCTGAATTATGCAATTGGCACTACACTTACCGTTCTCCCCGGTGACACGACTGACCAGGCCGTCATGTTGTTCCAGGCGGTGGGACGGCGGGGGCTGACCGCACACAGCGCGAAAGGAAGGATCCGCCGTTTCATCAGCCCGATTTTTCTCCGGCAAGAAGCAAGTCGACCATCAGCGTCCAAGCGTGCTGGAATCGCGCCCGCTCGTCAGTGCGCATCACCAAGTTGATCATCAGGCCATCCAGCGCTATCTTAGCGAGCTGCGCGATCGACTCGATCTCAGCGTCCGAAACATTCGAAGGAAGACGAGCGCGTAGGGCCTCGACGACGAGGCGGTGCATGTCGGCAGCGCCTTCGGACAATCTGGCGTTCATTTCGCGATCGAAGATCGCTCTGGTGAAGAAGACCGCTTGGGCTTTCAGTAGGGTGGGATCGTCCTCAGCCGCGCGGACGAGCCGCTGCCCGACGCCGTCGAGATAGGCGCGAGCCGACGTCGGTTGATGTCCTTCAAGCTCCAAAGACTGACGCCAATCAAACGCGGCGAGCAGGATTTCGCCGACCGACGCAAAGTGATGAAAGATCGTCGCCTTGCTCACACCGGCTTCTCGCGCCAACGCACCTGCGCTGAACGCGTCAGGGCCGCCGCGCCCCAGTAGCTTCAAGGCAGCGTCCAGGATTTCTTTGCGAGTTGCTTCGCCAGCCGCAGTCCGCTGCCCCTTGATCGCCATGCGTCAGAATTATCATTGACCGATCGGTCGGTCAAATGTTACCCTGCTTTTGTCGGCAGCTCCCGTTGCCGGAGCCAAAGGCAGCCCGCCGAGCGCCGGAGATCGCAGATGATCGAGCAGTTGAAGGACTTTCCCGAGAACGTCATCGCCTTCGCGGGTCGAGGACAGGTGACGAAGGCCGATTACGTTTCGATCGTCATTCCAGCGGTCGAGAAGGCTTTCGCCGGCCCCGATCGCCTTCGTCTCTATTACGAGCTTGGAGCTGATTTTACGGGCATTGACGCCGATGCGATCGTGGAAGATTTCAAGATTGGAATGCAACACCTCACTCGCTGGGAACAGGCCGCGGTCGTCACCGACGTCCAGTGGATCGCCCATGCGGTTTCACTTTTCAGCTTCCTGATGCCCGGTGCGATGAAGGTCTTTGCGACGAAAGATGCCGATCAAGCGCGTTCGTGGATCGTCTCGCCCTCTTTATAGGACGAGCGCGGAAATCAAGAATCGCGCACCAAAGACAGGCCGCTGATTCGATTGGCCATTTCCGGTGCATAAATCAGGTGCGCAATCTGACGGTTGAGCAACTCGCTAGCTCAGAGTCGAGCGCCGAAGGTCCGGCTTAGGCTCGGGACTCAATCCGAGACTCGAGCACACCGTCAATGGACGTGACAGTAACACCCGCATCGTGCGACCCTGCGGCATGGTCGCCCTGCTCAAACCGCCGCCGAACCGAATGACGGTCGCTGAGTTCCTCACCTGGGACTCCGGCGACCCCACAGTGCACGCCTGGCAATTGATCGACGGCGAACCTGTCGCCATGGTGCCGGCGTCCGACAATCATGGGACGATCCAGTGGGCACTGGGCTCGCTGCTGTGGCCACATCTGACTGCGCCAGGAAACCGGTGTCGAGCGGTCATCGAGCCGGGGATCGTGCCCAGGGGACGGTCGGATCGGAATTATTGGGTTCCGGATATTGGGATCACATGCGCGCCGCCGACGGACGGCCAAATGCTTCCCGATCCGCTCATCCTGATCGAAATCCTCTCCCCCATTAACGAAACCGAGACCTGGGCCAACGTCTGGACCTATCTGACGATCCCGACCGTCATAGAGGTCCTGATCGTGAACAGCATGCGCGTGGAAGCGGAACTGCTTCGCCGAAATGCCGACGGCACCTGGCCGGAAGTGCCGATGCGTATTGGCCCCGAGGACGCTTTGGTCCTCGACAGTATCGGTTTCTCGGTCCCGCTGGCGGCGCTCTACCAGACCACAACGCTGGCGATGCCAGGAGGGAACCCTTCATGACCGAAACCGCGATCGCCCCCGACCGTCAGGCCTTCTACGACCGGCTCAGCCCTGAAAGTCTCGCCCCGCTGTGGGAGCGGCTGCACGCCCTCGTCACCCGCACGCCGACGTCCGCCGCGAAACCCTATCATTGGAACTATGACGACGTGGTGCGTCCGTTCATGATGGAGTCTGGTGGTCTTATCACCGCCAAGGAAGCCGAGCGGCGCGTGCTGATCCTGGAGAATCCTGGCCTGGAAGGGCAATCGCGTATCACCAATTCGCTGTTCGCCGGCCTGCAGATGATCCTGCCCGGGGAAGTCGCCCCCGCGCACCGGCATACGCCTTCCGCGTTACGCTTCATTATCGAAGGACATGGTGCCTACACGGCGGTCGAAGGCGAGCGTACGATCATGGAACCGGGCGACTTCGTGATCACGCCGCCGTGGACATGGCACGATCACGGGAATGAGTCTGATCAGGCGATGGTATGGCTCGACGGTCTCGATGTACCGATGATCAAGATGCTCGACGCCAGCTTCGCCGAGCCATCGAACGCCGATAGCCAAACGATCTCGCGCCCGGTCGGTGACAGTCCCGCCCGTTACGGATCAAATATGGTTCCGGTGGATTGGAAGCCGGAATCGAAATCGTCGCCACTGTTCAGCTACCCTTATGTCAGGTCGCGTGAAACGCTGCTGACGCTGTCGCGCAACGGCGAGCCTGATCCGTATCACGGCTATAAGCTGCGCTACATCAACCCGGCGACCGGTGGTTCGCCGATGCCCACGATCGGCGCCTTCATGGCGTTGCTTCCCGGTGGCTTTAACACCGCGCCGTATCGATGCACCGACGGCACGATCTATTCCGTGGTCGAGGGCACCGGCGAAACGATCGTCGGCGACACCGTGTTCCGCTGGAAGCCGCGCGATATTTTCGTCGTTCCGAGTTGGCACACGCACCACCACCGCGCTGCCTCGGAAGCGGTACTGTTCAGTTTCTCCGACCGGCCGGTGCAGGACGTGCTTGGCTTGTGGCGGGAAGAACGTCTGCATGGCTGACGTTCTGATCGCCGGCGCCGGTCTCGGAGGTTTGACGGTCGCACTCGCGTTGATCCAGCGCGGCCACCGCGTCCGATTGTTCGAGCAGGCGTCTGAATTGAAAGAAGTGGGCGCCGGCGTGCAAATTGGCCCAAATGGCTCACGCCTGCTGATCTCCCTTGGCTTACGGGAAGCGATGGAACAGGCGGTCTGCCTACCGCTTGGCCGCGAATTCCGGCTCTGGAGCACCGGTCAACGCTGGCGATCGTTCGATAGCGGTGAGACAGCGGTGCAGCGCTTCGGCGCGCCATACTGGATGGTGCATCGCGGCGATTTCCACGGCGTGCTGCTAGATGCTGTGCGGAAGGCCGAACCCGATGCGATCCGGCCCGGCAATGCCTGTGTCGGTTTTGAGCAGGATGGCCACGGCGCCACAATTCGCCTCGCGAATGGTGAGACGGCCACCGGCGACGTGCTGATCGGCGCCGACGGCGTGCACTCCAAGGTGCGGCAACAGATGTTCGGCGACGGTCGCGCCGAGTTCACCGGAATCATGGCGTGGCGCGGTCTGGTGCCAATGCAGCGGTTGCCGGAGCACCAGCGGCAGTTTGTCGGCAATAACTGGCTCGGCGTCGGTGGCCACGTCGTTACATATCCGCTGCGTCGTGGCGAACTACTGAATTTCGTGGGCGTGATCGAGCGCGACGACTGGCGTGTCGAATCCTGGACCGAACCCGGCACCACCGAAGAGTGCCTGCGTGATCTGGCGCCCTGGCATGAGGACGTGAAAACCATCATCCGGAATATTGATATCCCGTTTAAGTGGGCGTTGCTGAAGCGGGAGCCGTTGGACCACTTCGCCGAAGGACGGGTGTGCGTCATGGGGGACGCCGCGCATCCGACGCTGCCGTTTCTGGCGCAGGGGGCCAACATGGCGTTGGAAGATGCCGTTGTCGTCGCTCGTTGCCTCGACGCCTACGATTATGTGCCGGAGGCGCTCTGCCACTATGAGCAGGCTCGCCTGGGACGGACCGCGGCAATTGTCAGGGGCTCGTCGGACAATACTAAACGGTTCCATAATCCAGCGCACGGCGACGCCGCCGGCGCGGCGGCCTACATCGAGCAGGAATTCCGGCCAGAGAAGATCGCGCAGCGTTACGACTGGTTGTACGAGTACAATGCACTGGCTGTGCCGATTTGACGTGCCTGTGACGCGCGATGCCTCGTAACGTCGTTCCCCGGTGGTCCCTGATGACCATATACGTGTCGCCAGCATAAATGGTAGGCAAGCCCAGCATGCCCTGACGAGGATTTCCGCGCATGAGTGATGCCCGCCTGTCCAATCCAGCCGTCGGTAACAACGTGGCCAGGCGCCTCGCCCTGCCAGCCCAGGACGAGGACGTCGCGGCGTTGCGCCGCGCCGTGATCGCCAAGCTGACCTATGCGGTGGGAAAGGACCCTGTGGTCGCCACCGAGCGGGACTGGTTCGTGGCGACCGCGCTCAGCGTGCGCGACCGCATCGTTGACCGTTGGATGACCTCTACCCGTGCCACCCACGAGTTGAGCCGTAAGAGGGTCTACTACCTCTCATTGGAATTCCTGATTGGCCGGCTGCTGATCGACGCGCTCAGCAACCTGCAAATGTTGGAACCTATGCGCGCGGCGCTGGCTGAGCTTGGCGTCGACCTCGAAAACCTCCGTGAAGTGGAGCCGGACGCCGCTCTGGGCAACGGCGGCCTGGGCCGACTCGCCGCCTGTTTCATGGAAAGCATGGCGACGCTTGGTGTCGCCGCCTATGGGTATGGCATTCGCTACAACCACGGCTTGTTCCGCCAGGTGATCCGGGACGGATGGCAGCGCGAATATCCCGAAAGTTGGCTGTCGTTGGGCAACCCGTGGGAGTTCGAGCGACCCGAGGTCAGCCACATGATCGGTTTTGGCGGCACCTCACGGCGCGAAATCCGGGCCGACGGCACCGAACATTATATCTGGGAGCCCGCCGAGACGGTCGAAGCGATCGCCTACGACACGCCCATGGTGGGTTGGCGCGGGCGGCATGTGAACACGCTGCGCCTCTGGTCCGCGCGGGCGCCGGACCCGCTGCGCCTGGACACGTTCAACCAGGGCGATCACGTCGGGGCGCTCGCGGCACGCGCGCGCGCCAATGCCATCTCCCAGGTCCTGTATCCGAGCGAGGACACGCCCGCCGGCCAGGAACTGCGCCTGCGGCAGGAATACTTCTTCTCCGCCGCCTCGCTGCACGACCTGCTGTATCGCCACATCCACCAGCATGGGGATGTGCGCACCTTGCCCGAGTTCAGTGCAATCCAGCTCAACGACACGCATCCCGCCATCGCCATCGCTGAACTGATGCGTCTGCTTCTGGATGTCCACGACATCCCATGGAAGGAGGCATGGGCGATCACCACGGCCACGTTCTCCTACACGAATCACACGCTCATGCCTGAGGCACTGGAGGCATGGCCGGTGCAATTGCTGGAGCGGCTGCTGCCGCGGCACATGCAGATCATTTTCCTGACCAATTTGCTGCATCTCGATGAACTGCGCGCGGCCGGCCATGGCGATGCGGCATTGCTCTCCTCGGTGTCGTTGATCAATGAGCACAGTGGACGCCAGGTTCGCATGGGCGCGCTCGCGTTCCTTGGTTCACATCGAGTCAATGGTGTGTCCGAACTGCACACCAACCTCATGCGCGCCACCGTGTTCCACGATATGCACGTGTTGTATCCAGACCGGATTGTTAACAAAACCAACGGCATCACGTTCCGGCGTTGGCTTTTCGAGGCCAACCCGAAGCTCACGGCGTTGTTGATGGAAGCCGTTGGTGAACGCGTCCTTGATGACGCGTCCGCGTTGGAAGGGTTCGCCGCATTCGCGGATGACACTTCGATGCATGCCCGGCTGGGGTCGATCCGGCGCGCCAACAAAGTCGCGTTGTCCAATCGAATCATGGGGAGGCTCGGCATCAGTCTTGATCCGGATGCGATCTTTGATGTGCAGGTCAAGAGGATCCACGAGTATAAGCGGCAGTTGCTGAACATCCTCGAGACAATCGCACTGTATGAAAGCATGCGCGCGGAACCAAATCGAGACTGGGTGCCGCGGGTCAGGATCTTCGGCGGTAAGGCCGCCGCCGGATATCATCGGGCCAAGTTGATCATCAAGCTCATCAACGACGTGGCCACGGTGATCAATAATGATCAGACAATTCGCGGTCTGCTGAAGGTCGTGTTTTTCCCCAACTACAACGTCAGCCGGGCCGAAGTGATCATCCCGGCCTGCGATGTTTCCGAGCAGATCTCGACGGCGGGCATGGAGGCGTCTGGAACCGGCAATATGAAGCTCGCCCTCAACGGTGCACTGACCATTGGCACATTGGATGGCGCCAATATCGAGATTCGTGATCGGGTCGGCGATGAGAATATCTTTATTTTTGGTCTGACCGCGGCGGAGGCGGAGCAGCGCCGCGCCAAGGGAATTGACTCCCGAGACACGATCGCGAGTTCGCCAGCGTTGCGCGGCGCGCTGGAGGCGGTTGGGTCCGGCCGCTTCTCACCATCTGACCCGGACCGTTTCCATGACCTGGTCGATGTTGTCACCTATCATGACCACTTTCTCGTTTCCGCCGATTTCGATTCGTACGCCGCGGCGCAGAAACGTGTCGCCTCGAAGTGGCGTGATCAGGACGCCTGGTGGCGCTCAAGCATTCTCAACACCGCCGGCGTTGGCTGGTTCTCCTCCGACCGGGCAATCCGCGAGTACTGCGACGACATCTGGAACGTGAAGCTGTCGACATAGAGCCGGAGGCGAACGGGCATCATGGCCGCACCGTCCTGGCGGGCGAGCAAGGCCGACATCGCCGCGATCGTTGGTGCCCGTCATGGCGATCCCTTCGCGGTGCTCGGCCCCCACGTGACGCGGGCTGGACTTGTCATCCGCGCGCTCGTGCCGGGGGCCACGTCGGTTCTTGTCCGAGGCATGGACGATGCCGCACCTACCCCGATGGCCTGCCGTCATCCGGACGGGTTTTTCGAGGCATTTTTCCCCGGGGTCACCGCCTCAGGCCGTTATCGACTGCACGCCGAGAACGCTGGCGGGACGTGGGAATTCGATGATCCATTCAGCTTCGGGCCGGTATTAGGCGCGTTGGACGACCATTTGCTGATCGAGGGCACCCATCAGACGCTCTATGAGCGCCTCGGCGCTCATCCGATAACGCTGGATGGCGTCGCCGGCGTGCATTTCGCGGTCTGGGCGCCGAACGCCCGCCGGGTGTCCGCGGTTGGCGACTTCAACGCCTGGGATGGCCGCCGGCATCCCATGCGAAAACGCATCGACTCCGGATTATGGGAAATCTTCGCGCCTGGAATCGGCGAAGGTGCGGTCTACAAATTTGAGATCGTTGGCACCAGGGGGGATGTGCAACCGCTGAAGGCCGATCCGTTTGGGTTCGCGGCCGAATTGCGCCCTTCCACGGCTTCGATCGTCGCGAGAACCGACACGTTTCGCTGGACCGACTCCGCCTTTCTGAACGAACGGACAGTCCGTGATCCGCGCCGCCAGCCAATGGCGATCTACGAGGTTCATCTTGGCTCCTGGCGCCGCGGCGATGATGGCGCCTTTCTGTCCTATGACGCGATCGCCGAGGCGTTAGTGCCCTACGTCGCGGACCTGGGCTTTACCCACATCGAGTTGATGCCGGTCAACGAACATCCGCTGGATGATTCCTGGGGTTATCAACCGATCGGCCTATTCGCGCCGACTCGTCGTTTCGGCGATCCGGCCGGCTTCGCGCGCTTCGTCGATCGCGCTCATGGCTCTGGGCTGGGGGTGATCCTCGATTGGGTGCCAGCGCATTTTCCAACGGACGTGCATGGCCTAGCGCGTTTCGATGGCACCCCGTTGTACGAACACGCCGATCCCAGGAAGGGTTTCCATCCGGATTGGAATACCGCGATCTACGATTTCGGGCGCCGCGAGGTCGCGAATGTGCTGGCCGCGAACGCGTTGTACTGGTTGGACCGGTTTCATATCGACGGACTGCGCGTCGATGCGGTGGCCTCGATGCTCTATCTCGATTACTCCCGGCGCGCTGGGGAGTGGGTCCCCAACGAGGAGGGTGGACGAGAAAATCGCGATGCTGTCCGGTTCCTGCGCCAGGTCAACACGCTGACCTATGGGCTGCACCCCGGCACGGTGACCATCGCGGAAGAGTCCACCGATTGGCCCGGTGTATCGCAACCCGTCGACGCGGGCGGGCTGGGATTTGGCTTCAAGTGGAACATGGGATGGATGCACGACACACTGGACTACATTAGCCGAGAGCCGGTGCATCGGCGCTGGCACCACGACAAGCTGACGTTTGGTCTACTCTACGGTTTCTCGGAAAACTACATCCTGCCACTTTCCCACGATGAGGTTGTGCACGAGAAACGCTCGATCCTAGGGCGCATTCCCGGAGATGCCTGGCAACGCGTGGCGACCGGCCGGGCATATTATGCGTTCATGTGGGGGCACCCTGGTAAGAAGTTGTTGTTCATGGGCCAGGAATTTGGCCAGCTCAACGAGTGGAATTTCGCCGGCGAACTGGATTGGCATCTTATGGATGACGCGTTGCATGCCGGGCTCCGTCAGTGCGTGCGCGATCTCAACACCCTGTATCGCGGCATCCCCGCCCTGTACGCGCGCGATTGTGAGGCCGACGGCTTCCGGTGGATTGTCGTGGATGACGCGCGACAGTCAGTGTTTGGCTGGTTACGCCTCGGCGGCGCCGACGACCCGCCTCTGGCCGTTTTCTGCAATTTCACACCGGTACCGCGTCAGGGGTATCGCGTCGGTTTTCCCTTCCCGGGCCGCTGGCGAGAGGTCCTGAATACGGACGCCCAGACCTACGGCGGTTCCGGACTTGGCAATCTCGGCGAGGTGGAGGCAACAGCGCGACCGTCACACGGCATGCCAGCCTCGGCGGTTCTACTGCTGCCGCCGCTGGCGACGTTGTATTTCCTTTATGATCCGGGGTGACAATCGACAGATGCCGTCCCATCATGCGGTAAGGGGGATCGGCCTGGCAGGCGCGTTGCCGAACAACGCGCGAAGGCACTTTCGTTGAAGATCGGGGGGTCGCGCGTGGTTTGACCATCGCGCCGGATCCCCAGGAAGGAGACGACGATGTACCCGACGCGGACCGTCACCGCCCCATTGGCCCGTCACGCGATGGCTTATGTCCTCGCCGGCGGGCGGGGAAGCCGGCTGAAGGAGTTGACTGACCGGCGAGCGAAGCCCGCGGTTTATTTCGGCGGTAAGCTTCGGATTATCGATTTCGCTCTGTCCAACGCGCTCAATTCCGGGATCCGCCGCATGGCGGTGGCGACGCAGTACAAAGCCCATAGTCTGATCCGGCATTTGCAGCGCGGTTGGAATTTCTTCCGCCCCGAACGCAACGAGAGCTTCGACATTCTGCCCGCGAGCCAGCGCGTGGCCGACGACAAGTGGTATCTGGGTACCGCTGACGCCGTATACCAGAATATCGACATTATCGACAGTTACGATCCCCGCTACATCGTCGTACTGGCTGGCGACCACGTCTACAAGATGGACTTCGAGGCGATGCTGCAACAGCATGTGGAGTCCGGTGCCGATGTCACGGTCGGATGCCTGGAAGTGCCTCGCGAAGAGGCCACCGGGTTCGGCGTGATGCACGTGGACGCCTCCGACCGCATCCTTTCGTTCCTGGAGAAACCCGCCGAGCCACCCGCGATGCCGGGCCGGCCAGAGATGGCGTTGGCCAGCATGGGAATCTACGTTTTCGATACACGCTATTTGTTCGAACGGCTCAAAGAGGACGCGGCCGATCCCGGTTCCAGCCATGATTTTGGTAAGGACCTGATCCCTCGCCTGGTCGCCGGTGCGAAGGCGGTGGCGCATCCGTTTGAAAGGTCCTGCGTGCGCTCCACAGCCGAGTCGCGGCCTTACTGGCGCGATGTCGGCACGCTCGATTCATACTTCGCCGCCAATATCGATCTGACCGACATCGTTCCGGATCTGGACCTGTTTGACCGCGACTGGCCGATCTGGACCTATGGAGAAATGACCGCTCCCGCGAAGTTTGTTCATGACCTGGACGGCCGCCGCGGTGCCGCGATTTCGTCCGTGATCGCGGGTGGGTCGATCATTTCGGGCGCGACGTTACGGCGGTCGTTGGTCTTCACTGGCGTGCGAGTGCACTCCTTCTCGGATATCGCCTACGCGGTGATCCTGCCGGAGGTTGATATTGGCCGGTCGACGCATCTCCGTAACGTCATCATCGAGCGCGGCGTGCGCATTCCCGACGGGCTGGTGGTGGGTGAGGACCCGGTTCTCGACGCGAAGCGCTTTCGCCGCACCGAGAACGGAATCTGTCTGATCACGCAGGCCATGATCGATGAGCTGCGTTAATGACGCCTTTACGGGTTTTGTCGGTGGCCTCGGAGGTCTTTCCGTTGGTCAAGACCGGAGGACTCGCGGATGTCATCGGTGCGTTGCCGGTTGCCTTGGTTGAGCAGGGTGTCAAGGTCCGTACTCTGATCCCGGGCTATCCATCGGTAACCGGTGCGATCGGCCGCGCGCGCACTGTTCACACCGACCCCGATTTGTTTGGTGGTACGGCCAGGCTGCTGGCCACGCGTCAGGGCGATCTCAATCTATACGTGCTGGACGCGCCGCATCTTTATGCACGGCCGGGCAATCCCTATCTTGGGCCGGACGGGCGGGACTGGCCAGATAACGCGGTGCGCTTCGCGGCACTGGCGCGGGTCGCGGCCGATATCGGCGGCGGTGCACTGACCGGATACGTGCCTCATGTGGTGCACGCACACGATTGGCAGGCGGGGCTCGCGCCGGCTTATCTGCATTATCGCGGCGGTGCGCATTGCGCCACGGTGATGACGGTGCACAATTTGGCGTTTCCGGGTAAAGCGCCGCGCGATTTGCTGACCCAGATCGGGTTGCCGCCACAGTCCTGGTCGGCCGATGGCGTGGAATTTCACGGCACGATCAGTCTGCTTAAGGCAGGACTTTGGTATGCTGATCGTATCACGACGGTATCGCCAACTTACGCGGAGGAGATCCGTACTGAAGAAACCGGGATGGGGTTCGCTGGTTTGCTGCGTGCTCGTGCCGGCGTGTTGTCGGGCATCCTGAACGGCATTGATACCGAAATTTGGAATCCCGTTTCCGATCCACTCATCGCAACCCAGTACGACCGAACGACATTGGCGAAGCGCGCGGCGAACAAGACTGCTCTGCAGGCCCGGTTTGGTATCGCTCAGGACGAGGCCGCGCCGCTGTTCGGACTGGTAAGCCGGTTGACGTGGCAGAAGGGGATGGACTTTCTGTTGGAATGCCTACCGGTACTACGCTCGCTCGGAGCGCAATTGGTCGTTCTGGGCGCGGGAGAATTTGGGTTCGAGTCGGCGTTTCGGGTGGCGGCCGCGGAAGCACCGGATCGGATCGGCTGCGTCATCGGCTACGACGAGGGGCTGGCCCACATGGTGCAGGCGGGTGCCGACGCGATACTGGTGCCGTCGCGCTTTGAGCCTTGCGGTTTGACCCAACTTTGCGCTCTGCGTTACGGCGCCGTGCCTGTGGTCGCGCGTGTGGGTGGACTGGCGGACACGGTGATTGACGCCAATGCCGCCGCTCTGGCGGCTGGTGTGGCGACCGGCGTGCAGTTCAATCCAACCACCCCGGGTGCGTTGGAGGCGGCCTTGCGACACACGGTGACCCTGTACCATGAGCAATCCACGTGGCGCGCTTTGCAGAAGAACGGCATGGCCGCGGATGTTTCCTGGCGAGGACCGGCGAGCGAATATGCCGCCTTATATCGAGAGTTGATGATGGCGCGCGTACGATGACTTTCGCACCTCCTGGCACCGCACGGCGGTTATCCATGACACCGTGGCGTACATTTGAATGATGCCGAAACGACCGTCGTATGGCGAGCCTGAACCTTTGGGCGTGATCGCGCGTGGTGACGCGGTCAATGTCGCGGTTTTCTCAGCCAACGCCAGCGCGATTGAATTCTGTCTGTTCGACGCCGAGCGAGAAGTCCGCCGCGTGCGGTTACGTGGTCGTACTGGTCACGTGTTCCATGATCGCATTTCCGGCGTTCCACCTGGTGCCCGGTATGGGTTGCGGGCGCATGGTCCATGGCTCCCTCGCGAAGGCCATTATTTCAATCCCGCCAAACTATTGATTGATCCGTATGCGAGCGTAATCGATCGTCCGCTCGCGCTACACGCCTCAATGTTTGGGTACCGCGCGGGGGACCCGTTGGACGCGCCGCGTCAGGATGACAAAGACAGCGCACCGTATGTACCCAAAGGGATCGTAAGCGGTCCCGACACGCTTCCGCGGTCCGCCAGCCCGATGACGACCTGGCCCCGTACCGTCATCTATGAGCTGCATGTTCGTGGCTTCACGGCCCGGCGTCTCGATATCCCTGAGCCTTCACGAGGTCGCTTCGCCGGTCTCGCTCATCCGGCGGCGATTGATCACCTGGTCAGGCTCGGGGTCACCACGGTTGAAATCATGCCCGCCGCCGCCTGGATCGAAGAACGCCACCTCGCGGCACGAGGATTGCGGAATTATTGGGGTTACAACCCCGTGGCGTTCATGGCACCTGATCCCGGGTTGGCTCCTGGCGGCTGGGATGAGATCCGCCTCGCGGTGGATGCTCTGGCGGCGGCGGGCATCGAAACGATTCTGGATATCGTGCTGAACCACTCGGGGGAAGGGGATGTCCTCGGCCCAACATTATCTCTGCGCGGCCTGGACAACGCGACGTACTATCGCTCGCTGCCCGGTACTCCGTGGCGATACGCTGACGATGCCGGCTGTGGTAACGCGCTCGCGCTCGATCGGCCGGCACCGCTTCGGCTCGCCATGGACACGTTACGCCTCTGGGCCATGCGCGCCGGCGTGCATGGGTTCAGGTTCGACCTGGCGACCACGTTAGGCCGCCGCGAGGATGGGTTCGACCCAGCTGCTCCTCTGCTGTCCGCGATCGCGCAGGATCCATCGCTGCGGAACCTGAAGCTCATCGCGGAGCCATGGGATGTCGGATCGAATGGTTATCGGATTGGTGCCTTCCCGGCCACCTGGGGTGAATGGAACGACCGTTTCCGCGATGGCGTCCGCCGCTTTTGGCGTGGTGATCCGGGCCAGCTTGGCGAGTTCGCGACCCGGATCGCCGGTTCCTCTGATCTGTTCGCGGCACGCGGCGTCGCATCGCGTTCGATCAACTACGTCGTCGCGCACGATGGTTTCACGCTCGCCGACCTCGTGTCATTCACCCGCAAGGTGAACGATGCGAATGGCGAACAAAATAGCGACGGAACCGATGCGAACTTCGCATGGAACAACGGTGTCGAAGGACCAGGCACTGATCCCATCATTACCGCCGCACGAAGACGTGACCAGCATGCTTTGCTGGCGACGTTGATTCTGGCTCGCGGCACGCCGATGCTGACCATGGGTTCCGAACTCGGCCACTCGCAAGGCGGCAACAACAATGCCTATGCACAGGATAATCCCGCGTCGTGGCTCGATTGGGACACCGCCGATCATGATCTGATCGCGTGGACTCGTCATCTACTGCGAATCCGCCGGGATCACGCGTTGCTGCGCGGCGATTGCTTCCTGACCGGAGCACCAACCGACATCAGTCTGCTCCCGGATGTTGAGTGGCGCGATGCTTCGGGCCAGATCATGACGCCTGAGGCGTGGCAATCGCCCCAGGCGGATACGCTTGTGATGACGCTGGCCGGTGCCGCCGAGGGTGAGGATGCGACCAGTCGTATCATTGTGATTCTGCATCGTGGGCGATCGGACGTAGCGGTCGTGTTGCCACCGCCGCGTGCCGGCCACGGCTGGTGGTTGGTCGCCGACAGTACGAAGACCATGAACGCGATGGCCCAAATGGCAGCGTTTCACGATCCACTCGTCACAAGTTCTCCTCCGATTCCGATGAGTGGCGGCGACCGATCCGGCGGCCGCGGCGATAACTGGCGGGCGGCACCATTGTTGACCGAGGGGATTTTCACCACCGCGGCCCGCGGCGTCATCGTGCTGGTTGAGCAACCGCGTGAACCGCGAACGCGTATCGCCGCTGACGCGCCGCTGCTTGACCGCCTGGCGAGCGCCGCGGGGATAGCGCCGGAGTGGTGGGATGTCTCTGGGCGGCGCACCATCGTCAGCGACGATACGCGGCTGGCCTTGCTCAAGGCGATGCGGTTCCCCGCCACGACCGAGGGTGAGGCGCGAGACTCGCTCCGCCGCCTGAGCCGCGAGGGCGATCGGCGCGCCCTACCGCACGCACTTGTCCTGCGTCGCGACGAGCCCGCGATCGTTCCTCTTGAGATAGAACCTGGGCTTGGACGGCGCCCGCTGTGGCTGGTCGTCGAACAGGAGGACGGTGAGTCCCGGCACATCCGATATGGGATGGAGGATGGCAACCTGCGTGATTTCACTGGCTCCGATGGGTTGCCAGCACGGCAACGGCTGGTTGATCTGCCAATGTTGCCCGAGGGAAGACATCGTATATGGCGCGAAGACGCACCGGACACCGTTTGTCATCTCACGGTGGCCCCACGTAGATGTTTCCTTTTCGACGCGATCAGCGGAGGTGCCAAACGCTTCGGAATAGCGGCGCAACTTTATGCGTTGCGGCGCCACGGCGATCAGGGTATTGGCGATTTTACCACGCTGGCCATGCTGGCGGCGGCGGCCGGACAGGAACGCGCCGCGACGGTCGGCATCAATCCGCTGCACATGATGTTCCCGGACCAGCGAGAGCGGGCAAGCCCCTACCATCCCTCAGACCGGCGTTTTCTCGATCCAATTTATTTGGACATCGCGAACAACGGGGCCAATCCCGGTGTGGAGGCCATGCGCCCCCTGGGACGAAACGAAACTGTTCATTCCGGTTTCGCGCGAGCGAACGATCAGGTCGCATACACTGAGGTGTGGACAGCGAAACTGGCCGCCCTGGAATGCCAGTTCAGCGAATTCACGGCATCGGAAAGGACCGATCCCTCGATCGCCGCTGGCTTCCAACGTTTCATCCACGACAGCGGTCCCGACCTTCAGCGGTTCGCTACATTTCAGGCCATCTCGGAAACGCGGCCCGGCGAAGCCTGGCATCGATGGCCGGAAGGTTTGCGGTCCCCCGTCACCAAAGCAACCGAGTCGTTCGCTATGGCGCATGCCGAGCGGGTGAGGTTTCACCAGTACTTGCAGTTCCTCGCGGATCGGCAATTCTCGGCCGCCGCGGCAACCGCCTCATCATCGGGTCTGGAGCTAGGCTTGTTTCGCGACCTCGCGGTTGGCGCTGCCCCGGACGGAGCGGAATCCTGGGCGAGGTCCGAGGACCTCGCGAAAGGCGCCTGGATTGGTGCGCCACCGGATCCATTCGCCGCGGGTGGACAGAACTGGTACCTGCCCCCGCCGCTTCCATTGCAATTTCAGAACAACGGATACGCCTCCTTCGCGGCCCTGATCGCGGCCAATATGCGCCATGCTGGTGTGCTGCGAATTGACCATGCGATGGGTCTTTCGCGGCTGTTCTGGATCCCGGATGGTGGCGCCGGCGCCGATGGGGCGTATGTCACCTATCCGTTCGCCGATCTGGTCGGCCAGGTCGCGCTGGAAAGCACACGGGCACGCTGCATGGTGGTCGGCGAAGACCTCGGCACGGTCCCGGATGGTTTCCGTGACGTAATGACAGAGGCGAACATCCTCAGCTATCGCGTGTTGCTGCTGGAGCGCGAAGGCCGGCGCTTCAGGCCGGCGGCATCCTATCCCGCGCGCGCGGTGGCCTGCGTGACCACGCACGATTTGCCACCGCTCGCCGGTTGGTGGGAAGGCGCTGATCTTCAGGAACGCTCGGCGTTGGGCCTGCTGCCGATCGATGTCGACGCGGATGAAACGCGTGAGGCCGAGCGCGTGGCATTGACCGAGGCGTTGGTGGAGGAGGGGTGCCTTGCGCCACCAGAAACCGGGCCGCCACCAATCGAGGCGATCATTGAGGGCGTGCATGAATTCATCGCGTCCACGCCAGCCGATCTCATGCTCATTCAGGTCGAAGAACTCGCGGATATGCGGGTTGGCGTGAATCTGCCTGGTACCAACACAGAACGCCCGAACTGGCGTCTCAGAGTTCCCGTGCCGGTCGAGACATTGCTGACAAGCCCAGAGGCGCGGAAGATTCTGAAGTCAGTACGTGCCAGGAATCGCGGAACCGCTGACAATCCCTGACATCCGGGCCCGGCGCCGCCGAGGCAGGCACTGCACCGGCAGGATGCTCTCCGATGCGACCAGACGGCATTGGTCCCCACCACTGACCGCTTGGCGTTGGCACGATCCCCTGGAGCCGCATTCGAGCCGGAACGATTCAGGGCGCCGTGAGTTCCCGAACCTGGAGATCGGCCAGCCTGGCGGCGAACCGCGGTGGTTAAGACAGAATTTGTCGTGTAATCGGGGGGTGGGATGGCATCACGGGTGGCACCCGAAGGCCTGGGGTCCTGAAGTTGCATCGAGACGCGGGGTTGATCAATGTCGGCGGCGGCTGCACAGACGGAACAAGAAGCGGATTTGGCTCGGCTTATCGTGAAGGCGCTGAACCTGGATATGCCGGCATCGGAAATCGACCCGGAGGCGCCCCTTTTCGGCGAAGGTCTTGGTCTGGACTCAATTGACGTGCTTGAGGTGGCCTTGGCGATTTCGCAAACCTACGGCGTGCAACTGCGCTCCGATGACGAAAACAACGCCCAAATCTTCCAGTCCTTGCGGAGCCTGAGCGCCGACATTCAAAAGCGACGGACCGCCTGAATGCCGGGCTTGTCCTCCGGCAGCCGCGAGGGGGGACCACGAGTCATGATCCGGCCCAGGGGCACCAGCTTCGGCCTGTGGCGCTCGTGACACATCATAGGCTGCTCCGGACCGAAGGCGTCTTCGCCTGGCGCGCCGGTAAACCGATCACCGTCGCGACATTCCTTCATGATGTCGCCAGCCTGGCGGAACTCCTTCCGCCGCGCGGCCATGTCGTCAACCTTTGCGCCGATCGCTATCGCTTCGCCGTTGGGTTTGCCGCGGCGCTTCGCCGAAACCAGGTCAACCTGCTACCGCCACACGATGCCGCTGGCCTCTTAGAGCAGGTGCGGGCCGATTATCCGGATGTCTATTGCCTGACCGACGGGACCTCTCCGGCGGCGAAGATTCCCATGTTCCAGTATCCGCCGGCGCTCGTCCATCAGGGGGATACGCCCGCGGTCCCTTTGATCGCGGCAGAGCAACAAGCCGCGATCCTGTTCACCTCTGGGTCGACCGGTCAGCCGCGACCCCATGCGAGAAGCTGGGGTGACCTCGTCAACAGCGCGCGGGCCGAGGGCGCCCGTCTCAACATCGCCAACCTTGCCGGGGCGTCGGTGCTCGGCACGGTACCGCACCAGCACAGCTATGGTCTGGAATCCTTGTTGATGCTCGCCATGCGGCACGGCCTTGTGCTGCACGCTGAGCGGCTGTTCTACCCCGCCGATATTCGTGCCCACCTCGCGGCCGCGCCGCGCCCACGAATATTGGTTACCACTCCGGTGCATTTGCGCGTGCTGCTCGCCGAACCCGAGCCACCGCCACAAGTTGATCTCGTGCTGTGCGCCACGGCTCCGCTGACGGCTCAACTCGCGCGCGAAGCGGAGGCACGGTTCGCGATCGCGTTGCACGAAATTTACGGTTGCTCCGAAGCCGGGCAAATCGCGAGCCGCCGAACCGCTCTCGAACAGGAGTGGTATTGTCTGGACGGCATCGTCCTGCGCCAGGATGACGCCGGCACCTGGGCATCGGGAGTTCCGATCGCCGAGGAAACCTTGTTGCCCGACGTGATCGAATTGCTCGGTCCGGATCGCTTTCTGTTGCATGGCCGAATCGCCGACATGGTCAATATCGCGGGGAAACGCACCTCGTTGGTGCACCTCAATTACCACCTCAATGCCATTGATGGCGTCCAGGATGGCGCTTTTGTCATGACCGACGCGGCGGACTCTGAGGCCATCAGCCGATTGGCCGCCTTCGTTGTCGCACCTGAACGGAGCACCGATTTCATTCTGGCCGAACTCCGCCAGCGTATCGACGTGGCATTCCTACCGCGGCCGATTTGCCGGGTCGCGGCATTGCCGCGCAACGCGCTTGGTAAACTTCCGCGCCGCGAACTTCAGCAACTGATCGCTGGCGCAAATCGAGACCCGGGCGATGCCTGACGGTACGGCGACACGGCATTTCAACATCGGCCATCCGTCGGCCGAAGGCCATTTTCCCGGCAACCCGATCATCCCGGGCGCCGTTCTGCTGCGGGAGGTCGTGTCCGCGATCTCCGCCGGCAATGCTGACAGCGGTTGCGAAATCCGTTCCGCGAAGTTTCACCAACCGGTTCGGCCAGGCGACACGCTGGTCATTCGCTGGACCGCGGCAGCTGATCGAGACATCAGATTCTCGTGCTCGATCGACGGTACTCAACTTCCCGTGGTGACCGGCTCTTTGCGGCTGATGTTGTCGTGAGCCGCCGGCCGGCTGTATCGACGCGGGAGGAATGGGCGCTCCGGCGAGAACGCGGCTCCGTACCGTTGATTCGGCTCATGGTCTGGATCACCCTTCGGCTGGGACGCCCAACCGCACGGCTTCTTCTCGGTCCGGCATGCGTATATTTTTTGCTGTGCGCGCCGAACGCACGCCGAGCCTCACGAACCTGGCTCGCCAAAGTACTCGGCCGTCCCCCAACGCATGGTGACGTCTGGCGCCATTTCTGGTGCTTTGGCATTTGTGTGCTCGATCGCGTGCTTCTGCTCAACGATCGCATGGATCTGTTCGACATTGCCGTTCACGGCGAAGAGGCGTTGGCCGACTGTCGCGCGCGCCACGGTGGTGTCTTCCTGTTCGGCGCGCATCTGGGAAGCTTCGAGGTTGTGCGCGCCGTCGGCCGCGCACTTGGCGACGCGCGTATCACCCTGGTCATGTACGAGGACAACGCGCGCAAGACCAATCAGGTGCTGAATGCGATCAACCCGGCGCTCGCGATCGAGATCATCGGTCTGGGCCGAGCCGGATCCATGATCTCGGTCAAGGAGCGGCTTGAGGAAGGTCATTTCGTTGGCATTCTGGCTGATCGTTGTCTGGATAGTGAGCGCCAGGTGAGTTTGCCCTTTTTTGGACAGCCGGCCCGATTTCCGGTCGGACCGTTCCGCCTCGCCACGATCCTGCGACAACCGGTGGTATTCATGACCGGGCTTTATCGCGGTGCCGGCCGATACGACATTCATTTTGATGTCATTACGGAACCCACCGAAGCGGCTGATCGGACGACGGAACAGGCGGTCGAGTCGATGATGCGGCGGTACGTCGCCATCCTGGAACACTATTGCCGATCGGCGCCTTACAATTGGTTCAATTTCTATGAATTCTGGCGCTGAGCGCCGTCTGGTGATGGCGGCGGCGTTCGCCATGGTGAGCGCCGGCGCTTTTCAGGCGCATGCGCAACGTTCCGGCGCGATGCCGGAGTGGGGCCCGCGGCAACTCATGGACGCTTTGCGCCAGGTGCGCTCCTCGAGCGCGCGGTACGTAGAGACGAGAACCTACCGTATGCTCAATCAAACAGTGAGCTCATCTGGCCGGCTGATTTATGTCGCTCCGGATCGTTTGCAAAAAGAGACAATCGAGCCCGTTCCCGCCCGGCTGACCGTCAACGGCGACCGATTGACGATTGAACGGCAAGGCGAGCCAACCCGTGAGATCTCATTGCGGGATCATTCAGAAATCGGCGCCTTCGTCGAAAGCATCCGGGCCACGCTTGCCGGAGACCTTCCGGCGCTGACGCGTTATTTCACGGTTGGACTTGCGGGCGACGCCAACGCCTGGACGCTGACCCTCGCGCCCATGGATCCCAAACTGCGGGAACTGGTGACAACGATCCGGATCAAGGGCACGCGGGCGTCGATAGTCGACGTCGAGACGACGGAGGCAGACGGCGACCGGACCGACATGGCTATCAGGCCGGACCAGAAATAATGCGCGTCCGCGTTGCCACCATCATCCTGTGGATCGCCGGCCTTCTGGTGTGCGGCCTGGTCATTCTGAACACCAGGCTCAGTACCGACATGTCGGCGTTTCTGCCACGATCGCCCAGTACGACGCAGCGGATTTTGGTCGATCAGTTGCGTGAAGGCGTCGTCTCGCGGTTGATCCTGTTGGCGATCGAGGGTTCAGATCCGGACGCGCTGGCCGCCGTCAGCAAGGCCATGGCCGGTGAGCTTCGCACTGATCCCGGCTTTGGGATCGTTAACAACGGCGATCCGGCGGCATTCGATCGCGACCGGGCTTTGTTGTGGCGGAACAGATATTTGCTGAGTCCGGCCGTGACGCCAGAGCACTTCACCGCCGCCGCGCTGCATACCGCGCTGGAGGCCGATGCGGGACTGCTCAATTCTGATATCGGCATGCTTGCCAAGCGGACAATTCCTTCCGATCCCACAGGGGAAATGCCACGTTTGCTGAATGCACTCGCGGCGGAGTCACATCCGGAAACCTATGATGGGGTGTGGATGTCGGCCGATCATCGCCGCGCGCTGTTGATGGTGCAAACCTTGGCACCAGGGTTCGACCTCAACGGCCAGGAACAGGCGATCAATCGGATTGAGATGGCATTCGGCGCGGCCAGGAACCAGGCACCGGGGGCATCGGCGGCGCGAATGGTCGAAAGCGGACCGCCGGTCTTCGCCGTGCACTCGCGTACGCGAATGATACAAGACGTGCGGCGGTTATCGACGATCGCCATGGTTCTTGTGGCGGCGATCCTGCTGCTTACCTATCGCTCGGCACGCGCGTTGGTACTGGCGATGGTGCCGATGGTGAGCGGGATTATCGGCGGCGTGGCGGCGGTCGCTCTGGGGTTCGGTTTCGTGCATGGCATCACACTTGGCTTTGGCGTCACGTTGATCGGTGAGGCGGTGGACTACGCCATCTACCTGTTCACCCAGACCGCCCAGGGTGCGGCTCCCGCGGCGACGCTAAAGTCGATATGGCCAACATTGCGAATCGGGATGCTGACATCGGTTTGCGGTTTCAGCGCCATGTTGTTTTCCAGCTTTACCGGCTTCGCTCAGCTTGGCCTGTTCACCATTGCCGGCCTGGTGATCGCTCTGACGGTGACGCGATGGGTACTGCCGGCATTGCTTCCAGCGAAGTCTCCCTTCCGCGGCACGACGGTCTTCGCGACTCCGTTCATCGCGTTGACTCGCCATGCGTCACGGGCGCGCTTCGTCGTAGCCGGTCTCACGGCGGCGGCATGCGTCGCGATCATTCTGCACCCAGGCCGTTATTGGGAAAGTGAACTTGAGAGCATGAGCCCGCTTTCGCCAGCGGAAAGGCACCTCGATGATCAGTTGCGCCATGAAACCGGGGCACCCGATGTGCGCTATTTCCTGATTGAAAAAGCCGCGGATCGTGAGCAGGCGCTGGCCGCCAGTGAACGCATCGCGACGCATCTTAATCCTATGGTCGCCGCCGGCATGATGGCTGGCTTCGACTATCCCGGCCAATGGTTGCCGAGCGAAGCGACCCAACGCGCACGCCAGGCGGCATTGCCGGAAGCAACGCCGCTCATCGCCGCGCTGACCCAGGCGCTCGCGGGGACCGGCTTCCGAGCGGACAGTTTCGCACCCTTCCTGGCTGATGTCGCGACCGCCCGCCAACAGAATTTGCTTCGACGCCAGGATCTGGACGGCACCAACCTGGCATTACGGCTCGACTCGCTTCTGTTATCCGGGCCGGATGGTTGGGTCGCCTTACTGCCGCTGCGTGGTGTTACCAATCCTGTCGAAATCGCCGCCCGCCTCCCCGGATTCAATGAGCCTGGGCTGCTGTTCCTCGATCTTAAGACCGAGTCGGACCATTTACTCGACGCCTATCTTCGCGAAGCGGTGACGCTTTCTCTGGTCGGCGGCCTGGTCATTGTTATTCTGCTGTCGCTCAGTCTCCGCTCTTTCCGGCGCGTCGCCGCGGTAACGCTGCCATTGGCGGCGGCGGTGATCTGCTCCGCGGCACTGCTGCTGGTATTCGATGGCGCGCTATCAATTTTCAATTTGTTCGGCCTGCTCCTGGTGGTCGCGGTGGGCTCGAATTATTGCCTGTTCTTCGAACGCCGGAATCCGGCCGGCATTTCCAGGCATCGTATGGTCGCATCGCTCGTGGTCGCCAACCTTTGTACCGTGGTTGGATTCGGAATCCTCTCCTTTTCCGACTTTCCCGTGTTGCATGGGATCGGCGGCACCGTCGCGATCGGCGCATTTCTTTGCCTGGTGTTCGGTGCCGTTGTTAACGCGCCGCGCCGCGATCCGCTGGAGGACATGCATTGCGTCCCATGACATTCTACCCCAGGTTCCGATCATGCGGACTAACGGGCCGCCATCATATTCTCGGGGAGACCAACACGGTGAAGCGCGGTGCAAAGGCGAGACATGCGCGATCGGACGTGAGATCGACACGTATCGTTAAGTGGCGCGGAAGCGATCGTGCGCACCCTCGATCTGTCCGTGTGCGAGGCCATGAAGTGTGGGTTTATTGACATGAATTTGGCGATGACTCCCTGGCGTGCGATTATTTGTGCTCTGTGTTTTTTGCTCCTGTTGAGTGGTTGCACGAGCACGCTTTTCAACGTACCCGAAAACACTTTGAATGACGCGGAGTACAGCTCGCTTTACCCGTGGTATGCGGAGTTTTGCGCCCTCTCGGAGATCAGAAAGAAGCCGGACTTCGGCGCCAAAATCGTGCCAGGAGGACCAGGCGGGCACTCAATTTTGTACTTGAATGGTGCTTGCCGGGTGAAGGACGCCGGATATCCGGTACTCGCCCTTTGCGGCGCCGGCGATCCCCGTCCGGGCGAAGGTGCCGCGCTGAGCGTCAATGACCACTATCGCAACGTCAATTGGATCGCCACGGATGGCTGGGATTTCGTCATGCACGGTGACCTCGCGCCCGGCGAGCCTCTGACCAGAAAGGCTTATCTGCGGACGGAGACGAAAGCCAAAGCGATGGGGATTCTTGACGGCGTGGAGTTTCACGAGGAGTACTTCAAGGATCAGCCGGCGAGCATGTCGAAAATCGACCTTATGTACGACCTATCGATCGCCACGGACTATGCCGTAAACCTGGGCCGGGATCGCTATTGCGCCCGTATTCCGCTGAATCGCGCGAAGATGTCTCGCATTGTGGATTATTTGAATGCCGTGAATGCGCCTTACCGATCGGGACAACAGGTCTTCCATTGGAACGTACTGCAAAACAATTGCGCCCATTTGGCGCACAACGCGCTCGCCCAGGCCGGCGTTTGGCCGGAGTGGCCAACCAGGCGATTCGTGCTGATTGCCGCGTTCGATTTCCCGGTGCCCAAGAACGAGTTCGTCAACCTGATGCGCAGGACCAACGACATGCCGATTTCGGACCCCAGTGCTCTGTATGAAGACGGGGCTGCGCGCGCCGCGCTGTTGGACTGGGGGTGGATCGCCACGAGCCCAGGCGGTATCGCTGAGGCGGAGCGGGCGGTACAGCAAAACGACGTCTATGATACTAACTTGCGGCTGATTTTTTATGATGATCCGCCGTTTGGTCATTACCAGGAGCGGTTCGAAGAGATATTCGGCGACCCACGCTATACAAACCTTCGCGCCAACCTGACTCACTTCGAGTCGCTGTACTCGGCGATCCTGGCAGCACGCCCGGCGACGGAGTCATCCGCGGCCACCGGTGATCGAGCCTTGTTTTATGCCAAATACTATCAGTCGATCATCGCCGAGAAGGCGAAAGCCGCCGAAGCGCTCAGGCGTTTGCCGGCTGTTTCCGGGCAAAGTTCCTGAACTGATGCAGCCTCTTGCCTTAACCCACATGTGTATTGCCTCGACCATCGGATTTGGTCAGGACGCGACGCTTTCGGCCTTGGAGTCCGGACACAGCGGATTGTCGCCGTGCCAATTTGAAACCGTTACGCTGCCGACCTGGGTCGGCGAGATTGAGGCGGCCGGCAACTTTCGGCTGCCGGACGCTTACGCGGATTTTGAATGCCGCAACAACCGGCTGGCTGAAATCGCATTGAGCCAGGATGGCTTCGCCAATGCGGTCGCGTCGGCCATCGAGCGTTACGGTGCGGCCCGAATCGGCCTGTTTGTTGGCACCAGCACGTCGGGGATTTTGCAGACTGAACAAGCAATGCGCGTGCGGGACCCTGTTACGGGACAGTTGCCCCGTGCATTTCGGTATCAGCAAACTCACAACACCGGATCCCTCGCGGCTTATCTCGTGGCCCGGCTCCGTGTCGCCGGACCGGCGTTCGTGATTTCCTGTGCCTGCGCATCTTCTGCCAAAGCATTCGGCAATGCGTCGCGCATGATAGCGGCTGGTTTGTGCGACGCGGCAATCGTCGGTGGCGCCGACTCGCTGTGCCTGACCACGCTTTATGGATTTCATGCACTGGGTCTGAACGCATCTGGGCCGTGCCGGCCGTTCGACATCGCGCGTGATGGTATTTCGATCGGGGAAGCCGCCGGCTTCGTTCTGCTCGAACGGCCACCAGCCCATGACGACACCAACAGCGTGCATTTGCTCGGCATCGGGGAGAGTAATGACGCGCACCACATGTCGTCGCCCCATCCCGAGGGCGCGGGTGCCAGGCTGGCGATGGAGCGGGCGCTCAACAATGCTGGTCTGAAGCCCTCAAATATCGATTACATCAATCTGCACGGCACCGCGACGCGAGTTGGCGATACCGCGGAGGATCTCGCCGTCTTCGGTGTGTTTGGTGACGCGCCGGCTCGCGGCTCGACCAAAGGACACACCGGCCACACGCTCGGCGCCGCCGGGATCGTGGAGGCGGTCATTTCAGCGCTGGCGATCCAAAACAATTTGCTGCCGGGAAGCCCACACACGGAAAACATCGACCCGGCGTTTCGCGGCCGGTACCAGCTCGCCAGTGAACGAGCTCGGGTTGACCGTGTGCTGAGCAACTCGTTCGGTTTTGGCGGCAGCAATTGCAGCCTGATTTTGGGGCGGCCGTCTTGATCACGGTTTTTGTCGAGGGGATTGGCGTGAACGGTCCAGGACTGGACGGTTGGGATGCGTCGCGACCGGCGCTGGCGGGTTTGCTGTCGTATGAACCGGCTGCCGTTGTCCCTCGGCCGATTACATTGCTGCCGCCGGCGGAACGGCGTCGCGCCGGGACGGCGGTCAAACTCGCCATTGGTGTCGGCATCGACGCACTCGCCGAGGCCGGCCGCGATCCGGCGACAATGGCGATGGTGTTCACGTCGTCCAGTGGCGACGGCGAAACGGTGCACGAAATCCTGTGCGTCCTCGCGACTGACAGACGGGAGGTTTCGCCGACCCGCTTTCATAATTCAGTTCATAACGCACCCGCGGGGTACTGGTCTGTCGCGACCGGATCGCGCGAGCCCAGTACGAGCCTCTGCGCCTTCGATGCGAGCTTCTCGGCCGGCCTGCTGGACGCCGCGGTGCAAGCGGTGGTCGAGCACCGGCCAGTCACGCTCGTCGCCTATGATGCGCCCTATCCGGAACCGCTGCATGGTGTCCGCCCGATCGAGAGTCAGTTTGCCGCGGCCCTCGTCTTCACACCCAATCCGACGGACCGCGGTTTCGCGAAACTCACCATCTTTCCGGGACGTTCCGGATTAGGCGAGACCCGCATGCCCGACGCGGAACTGGAACGGCTGCGCCTTGGCAATCCCGCGGCGCGTGGCCTTCCGTTGTTGGCCGCGCTGGCGCGGGCAACGGCCGAAACGGTTTGTCTGCATGCCCCCACCGGCACGGGTGCGGAAATCCTGGTCGAACCGATATGACCCCTCCCATTGGGAAGTCCGGTATCGTCGGCCTGATCCCACATGCCGGCGCGATGTGCCTACTCGACTCGGTGCAGTCCTGGGACCGCGCGACGATCGTCTGCACAGCCTCCAGCCATCGCGACCCGGATCACCCGTTGGCGAGCGATGGCCGTCTGGATGCGGTCTGCGGCATCGAGTACGCGGCACAGGCGATGGCGATTCATGGTGCTCTCATCGCCGCGACAGGCAGGCGGCCGGTCGCGGGATATCTGGCGAGTGTCCGGGACGTGGTCTGCCGCGCCGGCCGGCTCGACCTGTTTCCGGATGTTCTTGAGATAAGCGCCGGCATGATCGCCGGGGATGCGGCCGGCGCGATTTATGAATTCACGCTTCAGTGCGGCTCAGAGACAATCCTGCGAGGGCGTGCCGCCGTGGTTATTGATGCCGGCGCACCGCCGGCGACGGCAAGGTTGGCCTGAGAGCGGACGAAGCCGGGCCCGCGAGACGTGCCGCCAGCAATCGTAGATACATCGCGGCCAACAGAATATTGTCTCGAACATATCTGAAATGCGAAACACCACCTTCGTCGCGTCGAAAATATCGCACCGGCGTCGCGACGTTGATCGGATGAACACCACGCCAGTAAAGCCGAATCACCGCTTCCGAATCGAAATCAAATTGGCGCATTCCGGATGTGCTTTCAAATACCTCGATGAGCGGCGGGATTGGATAGACACGGAACCCAAACAGCGAATCGCCGATCGATCCGCTTCGAGTGACGAGGCCGGTACAAAAATTCGCGATCCTGTGTCCGAAAATCCGGATGCCGGGCGCGCTGGCGTCAAACAAAGGTTGGCCTAGCACCATCATCTCTGGATGCGCGAGCGACAAGTCGATCATTTCGCCGATATGATCCGCCGAATGCTGGCCGTCCGCGTCCATCGCCAATGCATGCGTGAATCCCATCGCCTGGGCCAGCCGCAGGCCACGCAAAACCGCGGCGCCTTTACCAAGGTTCGTGGGCAGCACACAGGCAAACAGGTCCGGGTCACGCTCGGCCACACGGGTCAATGTTTCGCCTGATCCATCCGTGCTGCCGTCGATGACAACGATCACCGGCACTCCGCGGGCGCGCACACCCGCTACCGTATCGAATAGTCTGGCGCCGGTGTTGTAGCTTGGGATCAGGACAACGTGGGTAGCCCGGTTGCTGGTCATGTTGTGTCGTTCAATGGTGCCGGATCCGATCGAATGCCCGGTCATGCTTTCCCGTGCTTCAGCATCGCCCTGACCGGGCCACGCATGGCCAAACGTTTCCACTCGGCTTTGAGGTTCTTCAGGTAATATAAACATTTGAACAATCGAAGACGGGCATGGATCGGCGACGGACGAAACACGTCACCCGACAATAACGCCAGAACAGCTTCTCGCAAGCGCAGCGGATTGCCATGGTTCATGAAAAGTGCGCGAATCCCTGGGCGATTAACCCGATAAATGAACCATGAGAACCGATCCATCGCCCGGTCAACGTCCTCGTGATACCGGCGAAGCGCTCGTTCGGCTTCCTCCTTCGGCTTGTGAAGACATGCGGTGACCGCGTCCGCGGCCCAAAAGCCGCTTTGCATGGCGATAAGAACCCCCGAGGAAAACACTGGGTCGATGAACCCATAAGCGTCCCCGGCCATAATGTAATCCGGCCCTGAAATACGGCTGGACTTGTAAGAGTAATTCCCGGTCGCGGTCGCTGGATCCAACAGCTCCGCGTCACGCAATCGATCGGACAATGCTGGCGACATGGCGATGACGCTCTTGAAGAAGCTGGTGACATCGCTTTTGCGGTTCTTGATGAAATCGGCGTGACAAACCACGCCAACGCTGGTGGTTCCGTCCAGCAGTGGAATGAACCAGAACCAACCGTGATCAAACCAAAATAAACTGATATTCCCCACGGCCTTGCCGGGCAGACGCCGCGCGTTGGTGAAGTGACCATACACCGCCGCGCTGTGGTGGTGCTTATTGCTGATTTTGGTCGCGAGCTTGTTGGCCAGCAACGTATCGCGCCCCGACGCGTCGACAAGAAACTTCGCCTTGAATTCCTGTTCCCGCCCCTCATCGTCGATCGTTCGCGCGACGACGCGACCGGGTTCCGGAAATTCCACCCCGCAGACGCGGCAGCCCTCAACGACCAGCGCTCCAGATGCCGCCGCATTCTTCAGCAGGACGTGATCGAATTCCGACCGCCGGACCTCGTAAGCCGAGGAGAGGCGCTTGTCCCAGCCCTGGCCGAATTCCAGGGTCGATGGCCTGGCGTGCCAGGGCGAGACGAACTCGGCGCCATATTTCGGAATCCCGATGCGGGCGATCTCGTCACCGACCCCGAGTGCGTCAAACAGCGCCATGTTCATCGGCAGCAGCGATTCACCGATGTGAAATCTGGGGTGGCGGTCTTTTTCAACCACGAGAACCCGTTCGCCGCGGCGGGCGAGCAACGTCGCGATCGTCGATCCGGCGGGCCCGCCACCGGCCACGAGTACATCGAACAGTTCGCCGGGACGAAGCGCCATATGACCAACCTCTGACTCACGAAACGATAAGCAAATCGGACTTTTATAGCCGTGAAATGCGGCCGGACGCCAGTTTTGCTCCGGTCGACGCGCCCGGATCATAGGCACATCCCAGCATGCCGCGGGAGTCATTGCATACCGGCGTGTCAACCATTCCGCAAAGCATTCGCGCGAAACCTCACCGCCGTTAAGGGTTCGTTAACCGTTGTGGCTTATGTTCTCGTTTCGGGCCAGGCGGATTGATAAACAGACCCGCCGAACTCCGAGACGGAGCCGCGATGCGAAGCGTCCGTCGGCCGGCCGACAGAATGTCCAGGCATTGCTTCAATTCCGCGTGATGGCACCGGTGTGACATCGCTCGGAAGTAGCGGGAGACCATGATGTCTATGTTTCTGAATAACCTCAAAGCGCTGGCCAGGGACGAACGCGGTGTGACCGCGCTCGAATACGGCCTGATCGCGGGCCTCGTGGCCGTGGTTATTGTCACGTCGGTAAAGACACTCGGCACCACGCTCACCACGACTTTCACTTCGATCGCCAACGCGTTGCCGTGAGTCCGGCCGGGCAGCCTCGTGACAAGGCTCGCCCTCACAACATCCAGGCAAGGTCTCACAAGGATGACCGATCCCGCAATGTTGCATTCAATGATCCTGTTCGCCGCGGCAATGGCATTGCTGTTCGCCGCGGCGCACGACGTGGCGGTCCGCACTGTTCCCAACTTCGTTTCACTGATCGTGGGCGTGGCCGGCCTGGGACTGAACATAATGGATGGGCAATTGGTTCCGGCGCTGTTCGGCGGCGCGATGGTGTTCTCCGGCGCATGGTACCTTTGGCGGCGGAACTGGATCGGTGGCGGCGATGTCAAGCTACTCACCGCCTGCGTTCTGTTGGTGCCGCCTGCGTCCGTCCCCGCGCTGATACTATGCACCGCGTTGGCCGGAGGGGCGCTCGCACTCTTCTACGTGGGTCTCGCGCGCATCCTGCCGGGCAACCCGATACCCAGGGAGACCGATCTGCTTCGGCGCGTGTGGCGGGTTGAACGCCGCCGAATTCGCCGCGGCCTGTCGCTGCCCTACTCCTGCGCGATCGCCACCGGCGTCCTGCTGACGCTCGGTTCTCCGATGCTCTTGAGTTAGCCCGCGATGTCGCTCCGCACTGCCTTGCTGGCGGCGATTCTGCTGGGTCTCACAGGCCTCGGGATGGTCGCGTGGATCGGGTTGCAGTTGCCCGCGAAACCGTCTTCCGTGACGGCGCCGCCGCCCACCCCACCACCAACCACGAAAATCCTCGCGGCGGCGCACCCGCTGCGCGCCGGCAGTTTGCTGAAATACGACGACATTGAGTCATGTGAGATGCCGGTCGCAGAAGTGCCGGTTGGCGCCCGCGTCGACACCAATCAGGCCCGCGCCGAACTGGCGGGCTCGATGGTGCGTCGCGGCCTCCGGCCACAGGAGATTCTGTTACCCGCGGATCTGCTGCGTCCGGGCGATCACGGGTTTCTGGCCGCGGTGCTGCTGCCCGGGATGCGTGCCGCCGCGGTAGGCGTCGACGCGGTCAGTGGCACAGCCGGATTGATCTGGCCGGGTGACCACGTCGACGTTCTGCTGACTCAGGTGACTGACGATCAGACGGTGCCCGCCTCTCGCCGGGCCTCCGCGGAGACGGTACTGGGCGATGTCAGGGTCATCGCGATCGATCAGCAGTTGATGGAAGGAGCCACCGGCACCAACACTGAGCAGGGCACGACCCACACGGTGACTCTGGAGGTGACCGAGGAGCAAGCCGAGCGTGTGGCGCTTGCCGCTCGACTGGGCCGTCTTTCGTTGATCGTTCGATCCGCTGAGGCAGTCGATAACACTCAGGCCAAAATTCCAATCACGACCTGGGGTGGGGATGTTTCCCCCGCGCTCAATCAGGGGCACACCGCCGGGCGAATCATGCGAGTCTACCAAGGGAACTCTGACAGTAAGGAGTTCCGGTTCTGATGTTTGGCCGCGATTTCGTCGCATGTTTGATTCTGATGGCCGCGTGGCTGTGCCTCGGCGTCGCCGCCCAGGCTCAGCCAGCACGATCGGAAGCACCCGCGGCCGGAACACTTTCAGCGGCTCGGCCGCCCCGCGTTCAGGGCCTTTCGTTGGAGGCCGGCACTGGTCGCATCGTGTCGCTCAGCGGCCCGGCGGCGAGCGTCTTCGCCGCCGATCCGCGGGTCGCTGAGGTACGGCCAGCTTCACCGACGTCTTTGTTCGTGCTTGGCATCGCGCCAGGCCGCACCGCGATCGCGGCGATCGGCGACAACGGCGCGGCGATCGGTCAGTACGACGTGACCGTGCTTCCCTCCAGCTACGCCGCCGCGCAGGCGCAAAGCGCGATCGCCCGGCAATTCCCCGGTCAGAATGTACGCGTTTCGACAAGGCCCAACGGGCTGGTCGTTAGCGGTACTGTGCCGAGGGCCGCGGAGGCCGACAAAGCGATCGAAACCGCACGCGAGTTCGCCGGTGCTGGCCAGTCGGTTGAAAGCCGGCTGTCGGTACTCGGTAGCCAACAGGTCAATCTGCGGGTACGCATCGCTGAAGTAAGCCGCAACGTGATCCGCCAGCTTGGTATCAACTGGTCCAATCTCGCCGCACTCGGCAAATACGCCGCGATCGGTCTGGCCACCGCGAATCCACTCGCCGTCACTACGGTCGCCGCGAGCGCGCTGAACGCCGGCTACAATTTCGCCACGCCAGGCCGTGTCCTGGACATCAACGCCGTAATCGACGCGATGGCGCAGGACCAACTTGCCCACGTGCTGGCGGAGCCGAACCTGACCGCGATGAGCGGTGAAACCGCCAGCTTCCTCGTGGGAGGCGAATTTCCCATCCCGGTCGCGCAGCAGAACAATCAGGTCACCATCGAATTCAAACAATACGGCGTCAGCCTTGCTTTTGTGCCAACGGTGCTGTCCGGCGGGCGCATCAACATGAAAGTTCGGCCCGAGGTCAGCGCGCTGACAACGCAGGGAGCGGTGCAGATTGGTGCGGGCAACAGCACGATTCAGGTGCCGGCCCTGACCGTGCGGCGCGCCGAAACAACGGTCGAACTCGCCAGCGGACAGAGCTTCGCCATCGCCGGGCTACTTCAGGACAATACGACGATGACCGGCAACGCGTTGCCCGGCATCGGTGAAGTCCCCATCCTCGGCGCACTTTTTCGCTCCGACTCTTTCCAACGCAACGAAACAGAACTGGTGATCGTCATCACGCCGTATCTGGTGGACGGCGTGTCCAACCCCGATCAACTGAAACTGCCCACCGACAATTGGAAACCCCCCAGCGATCTGGAACGCCTGCTGCTGCTGCGCCAGAGCGCGCGCGGGTCAGGACCTGCCGCGGGCGGGACGGCGGAGCCGCATATCCCGGGTGACGCCGGTTTCCTGATTCGATGAGGATGGCATGACGACAAAGTACTTCATCGCGCTGTTCTTGCTCATCGCCCTCGCTGGTTGCGATCAAATCGACCCCTATAAACGTTCCGGTGACTGGAGGCCGAACGGCGCCAACGATTCCAATCTCCGCGCCATGGTGACGGTACCGTCTGATCTGGCCCAGTCGACGCCGGCCGATTCGGCGGACGGCGGTCTGGCGGCGGCGGCGGCGGCTCGACTGCGTCGCGATCGGGTGCGGCCACTGCTCGACAGTGGATTGGCTCAGATCCAGCCGGTCGCCGCGGGATCAGCTGCGCCAGCCACCGCCGCGCCACCGCCGGAAAATGGCGAATGATGCAATCCGACCAAATCGACGTCGCCGAGCCGGTCAAGGCCGAAACGACGCGGCCGGATCGGGCACGCGTCATCGCTTTTGTTGGCGATCAGGAGACTGAGATCGTCTTGCGTGAAGGTCTCGCCGAAACGGTGCCGCTAGGCTTTGAAATCCACCGAGGCACGGTTCGCGCGGCGATGGCCACTCTGCGCAAGCTGCCAACGCCGCATGTGCTGATTGTCGACATCAGCGGCACGGACCAACCTCTGGCGGCGTTGGGCGAACTGTCTGACGTGGTCGAGCCGGACGTACGCGTGCTGGTCATCGGCGATCGCGATGACCTCAACTTCTACCGGCAAATCACGCGCGGTCTGGGTGTGCTGGAATATCTCTACCGGCCGCTCATGCGCGACATGGTGGCACGGTATTTTGGTCCGCTCATTTTGAATGGCGCACTGGTGTTCGAGGGTGTGCAAGGCGGGCGCGTCGTCACCGTGACGGGTGCCCGCGGCGGGGTTGGGGCCAGTACCATCGCCGCCAATCTCGCCTGGCATTTCGGGGTGGAGGCGCTGCGGCACACCGTGCTGCTGGATGCTGATCTGCATCGCGGCACCGCGGCGATGCTGCTTGGCGCGAAGACGGGTCCGGGCTTGCGTACCGCGCTGGAAGCACCCGACCGCGTCGATGAATTGTTCGTCGAGCGCGCCGCCCAACCCGTTAGCAAGCGACTGCATGTGTTGGCGGGCGAAGAGAAACTGACCGAGACGATCGTGTACACCCCGGAAGCCACGACGCGCCTGCTGGACGCTCTGCGGCGGCGCTACAATTTCGTGGTGATCGATGTGCCTTGGTCCACTTTGCCGCTGCACCGTGACCTGCTGATGATGGCACATCAGCGTGTGCTGGTGATGGATCCGACGCTCGCGTCGGTACGCGACACTCTTCGACTGATGGCGTTGCCCAACGGACCGCTGGAGCCGCATCGCGGCGTGCTGGTCCTTAACCGCGACAACCTTCGCGGCGGCCTGAACCGGCATCAGTTGGAGGAAGGCCTGAAGATGCGGCCCGACGTCGCCATCCCCGATCTGCCGAAGGTGGTCGGTCAGGCCGCCAGCATGGGAGAAGCCGCGGTCACGATGCGAGGCGGCTTTCGCGACGGGATGCTGCGGCTGGCGCGGGAGGTGGCCTTTCTCCGGCTGCTTGACGGCGACACCGCGGCCAGTGCGCCATCCAAGGCCGCGTCGGGCCGGCTGCGCCGGTTGTTCGGCCTGAAATCATGAACGCCACTTCTCCCAGCTTCGGCCGGCGCACCACGCGGATCGAGACGACCGTTTCGATCGTGGAACCGCCACCACAGGCGGAACCATCGCGCGCCGCGGACCAGCCGGCGCCGACGGCCCAATTGCGGATGGCGTGCCTGGCGCAACTCGATTCCGCCGCGATCGTCGGTCTGTCCGCCGACCGGCTGGCATTGGAAGTGGAGCGCGTTCTGTCGGAGATCGCGACCGAACGGCACTTCCAACTGAATGGGCGCGAGCAACATCAACTCGCTGGCGAGTTGGTTGACGACATGCTTGGCCTGGGCCCGCTTGAGCCGCTTCTCGAAGACGAATCCATCACCGACATCATGGTGAACGGACCAAACCGTGTGTTCGTTGAGCGTCAGGGCAAGGTGGTGCTTTCCGACATACGCTTTCGTGACGCCACGCACGTCGCCAACATATCCCAGCGCATCGCTTCGTCGATTGGCCGGCGGATCGACGAATCGAGTCCGATGGTGGACGCGCGGTTGAAAGACGGCTCACGCGTCAATATCGTCTTCCCACCACTGGCCCTGGACGGGCCGTACATTTCGATTCGCAAATTCTCTCGTCAGCAAATCGATTTCGCCAAGCTGGTCGCGTTCGGTTCGCTGACCCAGCCAGTCGCTCGCGTGCTGGAGATCTCCGGCCGGTGCCGGTTGAACGTGATCATCTCCGGCGGTACCGGCTCCGGCAAGACTACGCTGATGAACGCCATGTCGCGGCTGATCGACCATGGCGAGCGTATCGTCACCATTGAGGACGCCGCCGAGCTGCAATTGCAGCAGCCGCATGTGGTGCGCCTGGAAACGCGCCCATCCAGCCTGGAGGGACGCGGCGAGGTCACCCAGCGCGATCTGATCCACAACGCGCTGCGCATGCGGCCCGACCGCATCATCGTTGGCGAGGTTCGCGGCTCGGAAGCGTTCGACATGCTGCAGGCCATGAACACCGGCCATGACGGCAGCATGTCGACCGTCCACGCCAACACGACCCGTGACGCGGTCACGCGGATCGAGAACATGGTCCAAATGGGCAATATGGGATTGCCCGCGCGTTCGATCCGCGCCCAGTTCGTCGGCGCGGTCGACCTGATCATCCAGGTGGAACGTCATCGTGACGGCAAGCGACGGGTCACGCAGGTGACCGACGTTTGCGGCCTGGAAGGCGAAACCGTCATCCTGAACGATGTGTTCTCATACCAGGTGGAGGGCGAGACCATGGCGGGCGGGCTGATTGGCCGCTATCGCGTCAATCGCGCCAGACCAAGTTTCCATCAGCGGCTTTCGTATTTCGGCCTCGATCGCGCCTGGAGCGCCGCTCTCGAGGAGGCCGAACCGTGATCCCCGTGATGTCTATGCTGCTGCTGGCCGGGGTCTGCGTCATGGCCGCGATGGCCATTGGCGTGATAGCGATCCTGCGCGAGCAACGGCGAGGCCGGCGCGTCAATGAGCGGATGACCGTGGTGGCCGGGTCCTATGCGCGGGTCAATCCGTTCACCGTGATGGGCCGCGGCGCCGCCACCCGATCCGAACCGGAGCTTCGCATGATCGCCGCGGCGGCGCGTCTGTTCGGCTACGACCTGTCACACGCCGAACATTACTCGATTCGATGGTGGATCGTACTGGGCGGTGCGCTGCTGGTGGCTCGGGCGGCGGCGGCATTGGTGGGCATCATGGCCGGATCCTGGTCTTTGTTGATCATTCCGGTGGCCTGGGTGATGTGCAGCCGCTTCGCCTTCCATTGGAGCGAGCAACGCCGCCGCAATGCGCTTTATGAACAGTTCCCCGACGCCCTGGCGATGATCGTGCGCGCGGTGCGTGTCGGCATTCCGCTCGGCGAAGGCATCCGGACAGTGGCGCGCGAGGCGCCCGCGCCGACCGGGCCGGAATTCGCGCTGCTGTACGACCAGGTCGCCATCGGCGTGACGCTGGAGGACGCGCTGCGTGAAATGGCGGAACGCGATCAGCTCGCGGAATACCGCTTCTTCGCGACCGCGCTCGCGCTGCAAAGCCGGACCGGCGGAGGTCTGGCCGAGGCGCTGGAAGGACTCGCGGATGTGATGCGGAAGCGCCTTGCACTGAAAGCGCGTGGCCTCGCGTTGGCGGCCGAGGCGAAGACCTCGATCATGATCCTCGCGTCGCTGCCTTTCGTTTCCGGCGGGGCGCTGGCGGTGATGAATCCGGATTACATTGGCCGCCTGTTCACCGATCACGGTTGCGAAAAAGTGCTGATGGCGGCGATCGTTCTGCTGAGCAGCGGGTTGCTGGTGATGCGAAGCATGATCCGGAAGGCACTGTCATGATCGCCTGGATTGTTATCCACTGGCTCGCTCTCGCGCTTAGTACGGGTCTGCTGATCGTTCTGTTTCTGTCGTTGCAACTCTGGCGAGAACTGCGCCGGGCTGACCGGTTGTCGATTCGGCTGCGGATGGCCCGTCACGCCGCCGGCACGGCCGAGCCCGAGGCCGATCCCGAGGAGGGCCTGCCGCCATGGTCGCGGGTGGTCACCGCGATTGGCGAAGTGATCGTCCGGCGTGGTGCTGTCTCCACCCGAACGCTGGAGGAATTGCGTCAGACCCTGCATGTCGCCGGATTCTGCGGCGCGCACGGCCTCGCTCTGTTTGTCGGTACCAAGGTGTTGCTGGTGGCCGGGTTGCCGCTGGCGGCGTGGCTGTTGTTGTGGCTGTTCGACCTCGACATCCCGCATCAGGACATGATTTTGGCGGTGGCCGCCGGCATTGGCCTGCTGGCGCCCGATCAGTACTTGCGCCGCCACCGCAAGCGCTATCTGCGCGCGTTGGAAGCTGGAATGCCGGACGCCTTGGACATGATGGTCATTTGCGGCCAGGCCGGACTGGGCATGGAGGCCAGCATCGAGCGCGTTGGCATCGAGATCCGCCACGCTCATGCCGCGGTGGCCGAGGAACTGATGCGCACCGCGCACGAGATGCAGGTGAACGCCGACACCAGGACCGCGCTGATCAATCTGGGCCGGCGCACAGGGCTCGAGAGCGCGCGGCGACTCGGGACGGTGTTGATCCAGTCGATGCAGTACGGCACGCCTTTGAACCAGGCCCTGCGCGTCCTCTCCGCCGAGCATCGGCAGGAAATGTTGGGCAGATTCGAAGCCAAGGCCGGCCGGCTGCCCGTGCTGCTCACGTTGCCGATGATCCTCTTCATTCTGCCCTGTGTGTTCCTGATCGTCGCAGGCCCAGCGGTGGTCGATGTATACCGGACCATGGGGCGATGATCGGCGAGCGGATGCCGCGGGAGACCGGACAATGGTCCTGAGAATGTCAGGCTATCACTGGTTGTTCGCCATTCTGCTGCTCGCTGGTTGTTCGCACTCTGACCCGGCGGATCAGCACGGCGGAATGGTTGGCGCCGATATCGCCGACGCCGCTCTGGATGGCGGGATGCCACAAACCGCGATCAACGTGACCCGATCCGTGTTGCGTTCCCACCCAAACGATGTTGGCGCGCTGCTGCGCCAGGGTGCCGCGCTGACGCAGATGAGGCAGCCGGAAGCGGCGATGGAAGCCTATCGTCGCGTTCTGGCGGTGGAGCCGGCGACGGCCGCGGCCTTGCTCGGTCTCGGCCGGCTGGAACTCGCGCACGGCGATGCCGCGGACGCCGAGCGTCGCTTCACCAGCCTCCTCGCCAGGACACCCGATGACACGACGGCGCTCAATGATCTCGGCGTGGCGCTCGACCTGCAGGGGCGCCACGAGGCCGCGCAGCAGGTTTATGGAAAACTGCTGCAACTAGCCCCTGGCGACCGCCCGGCGTTGGTCAATCTGGCGCTGTCGCTCTCACTGAGCGGCCAGGCCGGCCGGTCGGTGGAGCTGCTGAGCGGCCCAGGATCGCGGCCGGACGCGACGCCTCGGGTTCGCCAGGACCTGGCGGTGGCGTTGGCGCTGTCCGGCAATTCGCGGCAAGCGGAAAAATTGCGCTCACTGATTTGTCGCCTGGTGACGCGGCGGCGGCGTTGGCCGGGTACCAGGCTCTTGATGCGGCGAAGAAATGATCCAAACACGCATGCCTGATGGTTGGCCACCATGTCGATCCCACTGACCGGTTTGTTTCAGTCCGGCCTCACGAAACAGCGGCGTGCCGCGATCGCGTTGGTTGGCGCCGCCGCGATCGCCATGCTCAGCGCCATGATGGCGGTCGCGGTGGATCTCGGCACGGCCTACCTCGCCAAGGTCTCCGACCAGCGAGTGGCCGATAGCGCGGCCTACGCCGGTGCACTGGCCTATAACGCCAGCGCCTCAACCACGACGATGAATTCCGCGGTCGCCAACCTCGCGACGCTGAATGGATTGCCCGCCGGTGCCGCGACCGCGAGCCTGGTCGTGTCGCCGAGTGGCGACGGCAATAACGCGGTGGAGGTCGTCGTGAGCACCGCTGAGCCGCTTTATTTGGCCCGGGTGTTTCAAAGCAGTTCATCGTTGACGGTGACCGCGACGTCCTACGCCGAGGTTAAGCCCAACGCGTCAGCCTGCATCATCGCATTGCAAGCCGGGGGCGGCGGCGTGACATTGAGCGGTGCAACCCCGGTGACCGCGTCCAGTTGCGCGGTCGCATCGAACGCCACGGTGACGGTGCCTTGTGGGACGACAATCACGACCAAGACGCTTGACTACAACTCGGTTGCCATACCCAGCCAGCCGTGCGGAGGCATCAAGCCACCGGCCGGCACGGCTTCGGTGAATACCATCAAGACGGCGACAGCGGATCCTCTGGCCAAGAACACCGCGGTCGCGAGCGCGTTTACCCATCTCGCCAGCGTCGCGAGCCTGACTGGACCCGCCGCCCCGGTTGTTGCTCTGGGGGTCAGCGCTGTCGCGTTCGGCTACACGAATGCCGCGGGAAGTCCGCCGCGCAGCCAACTCACCTCGATCGGCTGCACCGGCAGCTTCTCGGGATCGACCTGGACCGCCACCTGCCCGGCGGGCGGCACGTACAATTTTCAGTCGATCACGCTATCCGGCGGCATCACGGTGAATTTAGTCTCCAGTTCGCCGACGAATACGCCGGCGAACACCTATAACTTCAGCGGATCGATTAACGTCGGCGGTTCCGGCGCTAGTTTCGGCCCAGGAAACTATAACGTGGCGGGCGGAATCATCACCGGCGGTGGTTCGATCACGACGTTCGGCGCCGGCAACTACGCGATCGGCGCCGGGACGGTGAGTTGCGCCGGCTCGTTTTACAGCATCTGCAACACTGGCACTTCACTGACCTTCGGCGCGGGGGCCTATACCGTCGCCGGTGGTATTTACAACGGTGGCGGAGCGACGCTCAGCATTGGCGCGGGCAGCTCGACCAACAGTTTCAACATCGGGCCTGGCGGTGCGGGTTACGCGATCAATCAAAGTG